>ERZ778027.275-NODE-275-length-141548-cov-11.539073_pt1 | contig 141548 bp, 140 predicted proteins | sample MGYA00375757_ERZ778027 | MGnify/ENA primary metagenome ERZ778027 (study PRJEB29350, sample SAMN05389817) | bioreactor metagenome | isolation source: Ammonium sulfate bioreactor | place: South Africa: University of Cape Town | collected 2014-02-18 ...
AAAAACAAACTCTTATCTACAGTATTTTGGGTATGAATCTTTTTGGTTGCAAATTTTGCAAATACATCGAAGTAAAAAGCACTAAACGTATTGAATTCGAGTGTTCACGAAAAAACTTCGATTCTCTCTTATGGGCAACTTTAACTGTCTTTCAAGTAATTCTAAAATAAAGCTATCACATATGTCTATTTGTGTTTATCACGAAAACAAAAAGCATACTACACGAAAGCAATATACGCATATCTGTTTTTTCGTACTTGCTATCCATGGAGTGGTCTTTTATTGTTGTTGTTCTTGATGTTATATACAGACAAAAAAAAACAAGAAAACAACAAGAAAAAGCGTTGTCAATTGTCTGAGCACATATTCCCTCCGTTTAAAAATAAACTATATGCTTTTCATGTCTTTTTTTTTGACATTTTGCACTAAATATGCATTTTTTATAATTTTGTTGTGTTGTGTTTTTCTTTTTCGATCGATCATCTAGTATACTTGGTATGCATTTATTTGGCGGTGAATTTTGTACATTACAAGCATTCAATTCCACATCACGTGAACAATTTGACATGAAATGTCGTTGTTGTGCGTGTATCGAAATGGAGCTATTAAAAAATCATACTGAACTCAAAGATTTAAGATGTATAGAAGAGAGAAAAAATTTCGATTCATTACGGTTTGCATTACTAACCGTATTTCAGGTATCGAACTCTAATGAGATTATTCCTTAGCATATCATAAATCAAACAAAAACGATTGTAGCTTATTAATTATTTTCAATTCTTGATTCGCTATTTTCTTATTTATATCGTTTTTTGCTTTAATGCATTTCTTCACTCACACACAGCTTTATGCATTCGTTTCGTTTTGCTTATGCTTATGTTCATTTATTTATTGTTTTTATTCTTTAATCAATTGAAATTTGATTTCGAATAGGTTTTGACACAAGAAGATTGGAATGAAGTACTCTATAATGGTATGGAAAAGACAAGTGCTTGGGCAGCATTGTATTTTATTGCATTGATGACATTTGGAAATTATGTTCTATTCAATTTACTTGTTGCCATTCTTGTCGAAGGATTTTCTTCTGAAGTAATTCATTGATTTTAAGTTTCTATTAATTTCATTTAATTCTTTTTTCTAAAAATATTTGTAGAAAGGAAGTACAGCTTCAGAATCAGATAGTCGTTCGGAACATATACAAAGAATTGATCCATTCAAAGTAGACGATTGTTTTTCTTTTTTCATGAGAATTCTTTTCAAATTTGTTTCAAGATTCAAGCACTTCTCACTGGAAACATCGAGACACCTGCTAATCCTCCACATGAATTATTCACTGATGATAATTTAAGCCATAAACTAAGCAACAATGATGCACATAGTTCTCGATCAAAAGGTTAATTTGAACATATTAAAATAAAATATTCGTTTAATTTAAACTACTTGCTTTTCTTTCTAGAAGTCAAAATAATGAATATTCCAAAAATAGCTATTAGTCACGAAGATGATATTCATCAATCAGCTGACGATAGACATCGATCTCAAGTAACACTACATTCAAGTCCAACAACACCATATAAATCCATAATTAAACAGCGTTCATCACAACCAACGACGCCAACATCAACATCAACAACAACACAAACGTTTTATACAGCTCCAACACGTCTTGATTCGACTAATCTCGTTGAAAATCAACGAAAATCATCATTGAAAAAGAAATCATCCGACTCAATTAAACTTAAAAAACAGATTATCGATGAAAACGATACGGAAAACGATTTTTCCGAATTATCACAAATCGAAGATCCATCACGAATGGCATCGTTCATCAGTGAATGTGATCCACCACGGCGTCGTGGCACAATATCAACAACATCAGTCATCGATTCCAAGCAAATCGTACCTAAACGACAATATAGTCTTCGGCAAAATCGTTCTATTAAAATGCAAACAAACCAAACAAATCCCATGATAATTAATTCACCACATTCATCACGAACTTGTTTCATTCCACATGTTTCATCGCCACCACCGCCATTGCCTTATGCTGCAAAGAATGTTCGTGATTGTCTCACACAAATCAATCAAGATCGACGACCGAAACGTTCACAATCGGTTCGACAAACGAATTCCAATCGTTCGACATCATCATCAGCAGCAGCAGCAACATTACGACGATTTATTGTTCGCGATGGTAAATTAATCGAACAAACAATGAATCATTCATCGCCAATTATTCGACGACGATCAACATTCGATAATTCATCATATCCAATGACACAATTCGAATCATCGAGTATTTATGAAACACCGAAACATGATGATAGTGATTCAATCAATCAAATAAATACGAAGAATACAGTTCGATTAGTTACAGACGTTAATTCTGAGACACAATCGATATTGAACAGTCAAAGTGATATGCAAATTGATGTTAAACAACACGTTGAACAACAAAAAGGCGTATGTTTATTTTGTCGAATGAAAAAGAAAAAACATTATCTTAATTTCAAAATTTAGATTTTGAATATGTGTCTAAAACGTGTTTGTACTCATCGAATTTATTATTTTCTAGAAAAACGAGAAGATTATTCTCTCTATATATTTTCACCTGATAATTGGTAAGACAAACGAAAACTAAAGTCAATCTTATTCTTTTTATTTCTAGTTTACGTAAAGCATTGAAATATTTAATAGTACAAAAATCGTTCGATTATTCGGTTTTGTTTTTCATTGCTCTTAATTGTATCACACTTGCCATGGAACGACCATCGATACCGCCAACAAGTCTAGTCAGTATCATTAGAGCACAAAACAAAACAAAACAAAGCAAATTCATTTGATATTTTAGGAACGACAATTTTTAAATTATACAAATTATATATTTACAGTTATATTTACAGTTGAAATGATCATTAAAATCATTGCTAGTGGATTAATCTGCGGTCCACATACGTATTTGCATACAGGTTGGAATGTGATGGATGGTTTGTTAGTAATTATTTCTATAATTGATTTGGCAACGATGAATCCTGCCACACATGTTGTATCGTCAAATGCAGAATCAGATGCAACGACAAGAATATTTAGTATGCTCAGAGTTTTTCGATTACTACGAACTTTACGACCGTTACGAGGTAAAATTTACAAAAAAAAAACAAAGAACGAATGAAATAGAATATTCATACGAAACATTTTGTAGTCATAAGTCGAGCACCTGGTCTCAAACTTGTCGTGCAAACATTACTCTCATCATTAAAACCTATCGGTCATATTGTTATTATTTGTTGTACATTTTTTATAATTTTTGGTATTCTTGGCGTACAAGTAAACAACATAATCTTCGATTAGAAACATTCAATCTCTATTCATTTATTTTCTAGCTTTTTAAAGGCAAATTTTACTACTGTGAAGGTCCATTAGCTCGTGAGATTATCACTGAACTGCAATGTTTGAATACACCTGGTCATGAATGGAAAAATCAACAATATAATTTCGATAATTTAGGACAAGCATTGTTAACTCTATTTATCTTAGCAACTCGTGATGGTTGGGTGCAAATCATGTACAATGGCATCGATGCTGTCGATGTTGGCATGCAACCTCAACGAAATTATAGTGAAGCACGATTGTTCTATTTCGTATCGTTTTTATTACTCGTTGGATTTTTTGTTTTGAATATGTTCGTCGGTGTTGTTGTCGAAAATTTTCATAAATGTCGTGCCGAACAAGAACGTGAGGAGAAAGCTCGACGTACAGCTAAACGTGCGAAGAAAATCGAACGAAAACGACGACGTTTGAGAGAAATACCTTATTATGCACATTATTCACCATGGCGAAGACGTTTACATGATATATGCAATAGTAAATATTTCGATTTACTTATTGCAGCTGTTATCGGTTTGAATGTTGTTACAATGTCATTAGAATTCTATCTAATGCCACCGGTATGCGAAGCACAGAGAAGAAGTTTTGTTTTTGATGAATTCGTATTTTTAGGCCTTTGACTTGGCACTTGATTATTGTAATTATGTATTTACAGTAGTATTTATTCTTGAAGCTATAGCAAAAATCGTTGCCTTAGGACCATTACGATACCTTCGAGACAAGTTTGAATATCGAAATCATAAATTGTATTTTACTTTTTCCTCTCTTAGATGGAATCAATTAGATACAGCGATTGTCATTTTATCTATTGGCGGTATTGTTATGGAGAAAATGAAAAGTGGACAAGTACTTCCAATTAATCCGACCCTTATTCGAGTGATGAGAGTCATGCGAATTGCACGAGGTTAGATTCGATTCTTTCAACAAAAAATATTGTTCAATTACGTTCGTTGTTTTTTTGTTTTAGTTTTGAAATTATTGAAAATGGCCGAAGGTATTCGGGCGTTATTGGACACTGTAATTCAGGCACTTCCTCAAGTCGGAAATCTGGTAAAGAATTCAAGATTGATTTTCGAAATCGATATGAATCTTTTTTTTTGTAGGGTCTTCTATTTTTTCTACTCTTCTTCATATTTGCTGCACTTGGCGTTGAATTATTCGGTAGATTAGAATGTAGTGAAGAACAACGATGTACTGGTCTTGATAAACACGCACATTTTAAAGATTTTGGTATGGCTTTTCTAACATTATTTCGCATAGCCACTGGTGATAATTGGAATGGAATTATGAAAGTATGACAATAGATTTTCTTTTCCTCTTTAATATCGAATTTGTTTTTCTTCTCCAAAGGATGCTCTACGTCGTGATAATTCACCACAAGGTGCTAAAAATCAATTTGTCACTGCTATTGCACCGATTTATTTCGTTATTTTTGTTCTCATGGCTCAATTTGTACTTGTCAATGTTGTTATTGCTGTTCTCATGAAAAAACTCGATGTAAAATTTTAAAGATATGAATTCTTTTTCGATTTTGTTTTCTTCCTTTGCTCGATTAGGAATCAAATCGTATGTTAGCTGATGATGCAGAAATTGATGAAGAAATAGAAAGACAATTGGAAGCAGATGCACAAGATAGAAATTTCCTTGAACAACCATTACTTGATGAAAAAGATCTTGATGTAAAAGCACAAAAAAAAACAAAAATTCAATATTATTTTGTGAATTTCATTTAGTTTATCAATGATGAAACAACACGATATTTTCCATTGACAAAACAATTATCATTACCGCCTAATTTTACATTTCATTCCACAAATTCACCAACAACTCGTCGAGCAAAAAGTAATTCTATACACGGAGATTTATTTTGAATCTCGATAAAAATTAATTTGTTTTTTTTTTAAATTTAGTCAAGCCAATCGAAATAGTCAAAGGCTCATCTTTATCCTCAATTGTCGGTTCATCGGCACGTTTTCTTACATTACAAATGGAACGTCCATCAGCATCATCAATAATCAACGAAGAAAATCCTTCGGTCATGCCTCGTAAAAACACAGAAATTCCCTATCAACCAACATCACCACCACCATCGGTTTCTCATCGTCGTTCAAATACCGCTCCATCACGTTCTCGTAAAAGTGAATCAATTAAAGCATCTAACGCACAAACACCGACACATCTTCCGTCAGCAGATGTTTCCCATGAAATTACGAACGGACAAACACAACCATTTTCACCGTCATTACTACCAATTCAACCAAGACGACGTATACGTGCTATTGATGATACAGATGATGTAGATTCTCAGACAAGTAGTACTAATTAATCGTGATGAAATAGAATTCTTGAGCTTTTTCAATCAATCCGTCCATATATAAATTCGAGAAACATCAAGATTAACCAAGAAAAATCATCTGTATACGTCGAATATCATCTAGTAGAACTTTAAATTATACAACAACAAAAAGCGCGTCGAAAATATCTCTTTCTTTCTTTCTTCTTTCAGTTTTCTTTGTGTGCGTTTTTCGATTCTACCGGTTGACGCAAATTTTCTTTCTTATTTTTTCTCTGATTGTGTGTTTGTGTCTCGGTTGCATATCAAAGTTTTTTTTTCCTTTATTTCTCTCTCTTCTGTTTTGTTTGAATAGAAAAAAAAACGAACACATAACAATAAGAGAATTATGTAGGTTATTGCAAACGGAGACATAAATTACGAAGTTCTTCGTATCGACGACGATCCTAAAGAAAAATCAGACAAAAATATGAAGACATTTTACTCAAAAATGTTATACCGTTTCAGAAACTGAGGGAAGAATCTTTGTAAATGCACGATCAATATGTGATTGATGAACACAGGCATTTTCGATTGGTAAATTCTTCGAAATATGATCGGTCATAGCGATTTCAGATGCTTCACGAACTAATGCAGCTAGATCAGCACCACTAAACAATTATTTCGAAAAGAATAATCAGAGTTTTTTATTTTTATCCATATCGAATACATACGTATAGCCGTGACAACGTTCATCGTCACTCATTGATTGTAGATTAACATCGGAAGCTAATGGTGGTCGAGTACCATTCTGAAAGATACTTTTTTTAATGTATCTATTTTTTTTTATTTGGAATAAATTTTACTTTAGTTATTGTTTGAAGAATGTCAAGTCGTCCCTGAGCATTAGGCAGGCCAACATAAATATGTTTATCCAGTCGGCCAGGACGAAGAATAGCTGGATCGAGAATATCTACAAAATAAAAATTCACCATGGCCATATTCTTTATTCGAATTCAAAGTTACCCATTCGATTCGTTGCAGCCATAACATAGACTCGTTTACTAGCTGTCGTTTGATCAACACCATCCATTTCTGTTAGTAATTGATTGACAACACGAGCTGTCGAACCGGTATCGTGAGCCGTACGACGTGGACAAAGAGCATCGATTTCATCGAAAAATATTACGCATGGATTCGAATCACGTGCTCGTTGAAATACTTGTCGAACGGCTCGTTCACTCTCGCCGACGTACTATTCAATTTGAGATGATTTACGAATTCTTATTTTTTTTCTTACCATATTCAACAATTCTGGACCTTTGACTGAGATAAAATTAATACCTGATTCATTAGCTATTGCTTTAGCTAATAATGTTTTTCCTATGAATAGAGAAAAAAAAAGTGATCAATTCATTCGAAAAACTGTTGAGTTTCTCAACGAACCACATCCTGGCGGACCAACAAGTAGTACACCGGGTGAACGAGCGAAACCAAAACGATCGTAGAGTGTTGGAAAACGAATTGATGCCTACAAGAATCGTTTCATTTTTTCCATGAACGTTATGCAAAAGATTAAATCTCACCAGAATAGCCATACTAAGTTCTGCACGGACATCTTTCAATGCTCCGATATCATCAAATGTTACATCCGGCACAGTAGCAAAACCTTCTCGTTTACTCGATGGTTGTACACTCTTCAATGCAACCTGAATTAAATTCATTTCGAATCAGTATAAACTATTGACGAGATTCATATTATCATACTCTAAAATCTTCCATAGTGACAATACACTGATCTGCTGTTGTTGTTGTTGTTTGCTGTTCCGTTTCCGGTTCATGAATCTTTTGTTTTACCCATTGAATTACTTCAAATTTACAACAACAAAAAATTAGAAGAAAAAGAAAGAACGAACGAATTCAGGTATTACATGATTGATTATCAATTAAATCAGTATTCATTTTTCTGAAATATAGATCGAATCGATGAATATTCTTATAATATTAATTGTAGATAATTACCGATTTAACGCAGCAACTAATGCTTCATCAATTAATGCACTTAAATCAGCACCAACAAAACCAGGAGTTTTCAAAACAAGTTCATCTAAGTCAAAGTTTGGATTGAGTGAAGTTAATTTTCGGCACATCATTGTTAAAATTCTGAAAGGAGAATTTATTTTTTTTTGCTAATATAGAATTTCAATTACCTGCGTCGTTCAACTTCATTCGGAATTCCAAGAGCTATTTCATGATCAAATCGTCCGGCACGTCTTAATGCTGGATCAAGTGAATCTGGCCGATTTGTTGAACCAATAATCACAACACGTGTCATCGGAGAACGAGATAATTCTTAATTCACAAATAAATAAATAACAAAACCTAGATCAGATATATCCTACCGTCAAGACATGCTAATAATTGAGTTACAATACGTCGTTCCATATCTTTCGAAGCTGATTCACGCCGCTGTGAAATAGCTTCGATTTCATCAATAAATAGAATACATGGCGAATGACGCTGAATGAAAGTTTTTGTTTAGTTTTATTGCAGAATGTTGTTGATTTTCTTACTTTAGCTTGTTCGAATAATTTTCGAATTTTATATTCTGAATCACCTGATATTCCTGATACTAATTCAGTTGATGTTGTTTTAAGAATTGGTAGATTCAATTCCTGAGAAGAAATTTTAAATAAAAACTTTAACAAATGTTTCATTTGAATTTACTCCTGCTAATGCTTGTGCTAGAAGTGATTTGCCAACACCTGGCGGTCCGTGAAGAAGAAATCCACGTGGTGGTGTTTTTCCATTTTGTATGAAACCTTCTGGTCGTAAGATGAAATAAATACGTCGAATTAAATTCTAAAAATAAGTCATTCGATCTCGAAATGATTATTTAATTCAAAACGATGTTTTTACTTCTTTAAACTCATCCGATGCAGCAAAATCTTCGAATGTCGTTGTTGAATATTCAACATCCGGACCTAATAGATAGATTTTGTTTCTCTTTGTTCTATAAAAAAAAAACACGAAAATGTTCGATAATAATTACCATCAACATCATTAGCAACTTCAGAATCCAATGGTCGTTTTCTTTTAACTTTTTTCACTGATTTTTCAGTCGATTGTTTACGTTTTGCTTGCTGTTGTTGATCATCATCTTCTTCAGGCGCTGGTGTCGTATCCATTTGAGCATTCGAATTTTCTTGTTTATTGGTTGTTGCTGTCGAAGCTGTTTTATTGACATATAAATTCGCAACCATTTGATTCATTGTATTCGGACGCTAAACTAGATCGAGCGGATAAAACAATTGATTCGATTTAATGTTGATTATCTTACATGAACAGCTTGTTTTTCCCATTCGGCTTCGGAATCCGATGATCTAGATCAGAAAATTGATTTTCAGTGAAATGATTATCGAAAAGAATTCTTACATAGTATCTTTTTCTTTTATATTATCACTTTTTGCAGATGCATAAGAAAGAAATTCATTGTCAGACATTAAAACTTCATACGCTAATTTTCAAATAAAATAAAAACATGTTGAACTTTTGAAGATTTTCTACGAATAAATCGACAACCTTTTTCAACAGATCGTGTAAATGGTCGTAATTTTTGTCGTTGATAATCTCTAAATTCACATCAATCCAGAAAACAATTCAAACCGAATGATTTCTTATACCGATGTCGATCTTTCAAAGCTTGAGCTATGCGATCCAAACTCCATCCTAATCGTTTTTCATCTTCTAATAAAAACTAGAGAGAGAGAGAGCAAAGACAAAGTCATCAATATTGTTTTCTACAGTTAATCACCTCTTTCAACTGTGGTACGAGAAGATTATTCACTAGATATGGTGCAGGCATCTAAAAGAAGAAACATAAACATTCGGTAATCTCGTATGTTTGGCTTTTTTGTTCGTTTTTTCGACAAGAGAAAAAGAAAAAAAAAACTAAAATAAAACAAGCTACAAAATTTAACAACAAAATACTTTCACAAAACAAAAAAAAACAAAGCAACAACAGAAACTTGTTTCGACTATTTTCGGTTGTTTTTTTTTGTTCGATTTTAACTAAATTCGACATGACTTTCCCAGAAAGAAATAACAGCTTGCGGATATTTTCGATTGGCAATTTTCGATGATACCCATTGTGGTTGATTTTCATTGACGAATTTAATACGAAACAAGATCTCATCACGATCATTTCGTACGTTCTCAATTCGTTCAATTTGATCGGTTTCATCGATAATTTCATTGTGAAAATTTCGATGATTGTATGTGCACGATATCGACGATGTTGAACTTGGTGCAATGCGCAGACGAGGATTGTTTTTATTATTGGATTTTTTTGGTTGATTCTTTCGTGATTGTGAACTAACACGGTTGATATTTTCATTTCCATCGTCGACAGTCGATGTTGTTGTTGCGTTTGATAGTTTTCGATTTGTTCGTGATGATTTTCTTGTTGATGAAATTTGTTGATAGATATCATCGTTGTCATCGTCAGTTGAACTGTCATTTTTAGCTAAACAAAAATAATGTATTCATTCAAAATAATTGATTCAAATCTCGATGAATCAGAATTTACACATAGAAGTTATTCGAGATTTTGTTTGATTGATTATTTTTCGAGTCGAATGACGTCGTTCCACCGAAGACGATTCATTGTTATTCAAGTTAGACAATCGAAGTTTTTTACGTAGACTTTGTCGTTTTTTGATTTGATTGTTTTCATTTTCACTTGTCATTGATTGATTATCATCATATTCATAATCATTATCAGTCTCTTGATCTTCGTCAATTTCTTGACATGATGAGTCTTTCGAATTTCGTTTCTCACTGTTTCGTTTCCAATTCGTTTCAAATCGCCGAAATAAATCCGGACAATTTAAACGATATGCATCTTCCCACTACAAAACGAAAAACAAAAAATCCAAACTAATCCTACGCATAAACATTCGATCAGCTAGTTTGTAAGACGCACGCAAGAATAGTAATAGGATTTAGAAAACTACATTTTACAGCCGGATTATACTACAAATTTGTTGTTTTTACATGAGAAGATCGGCAAAATTTGTCTTGTTGGGTTGTTGTTCATGCAAAAGAGAAATGCAACTGAATTTATCGATCATACCGAATTATGTTTACTCGAATAACCTTTCCATTTGAGTAGATATTGAGTTTTCTTGCCACGAATTCGTTTATCAAGTATAGCTTCGACTTGATATTCTTTTTGAGTATCATCTTGATTGGTTGGATTCGTCGTTCGTCGAGATTTCTTTGCTGATAATTTAACCATGTTAGTTCTTTCCAAAGTTGTTTATCTGAAAAACAAAACACGAAGGTAAACCGCAAAATTTGTATCTATACGATCGAAATAAATCAATTTTATCATCCATAACAATGCTGATAGAAACGAGGAAATAAAATCACATCTCGAACATTATCAACGCCAGTGATTGCCATGATAAATCGTTCGATTCCAAGACCAAAACCACCCGTTGGCAAACCACCAAAACGTCGTAGATCAAGATACCATTGTAATTCATTTGTGAGATCGAGTTCATCGAGAGATAATTTCAATTGTTCATAACGATATTCTCGAAGACTTCCACCGGATAATTCTCCAACACCGGGATAGATAAAATCAAAATTAGCTACTGTTGTTTCATCGTCATTTGTTAGCATATAAAATGGTTTTAATTTTTTCGGGTAATTTATTATGAAAAATGCTTGATTGTTCATAATTGTTTCGCAAAGATAATTTTCATGTGCACGTGTAAAATCGCCACCGTCAGGAAAATCTCGAAAGGTTTCTGTTTGTCTTAGACAGTCGACTGCTTGTTGATATGTTATACGAGAATAAGTAGTTTGTTGAAGAAATTGATCGATAAATTTCGATTGAATATTATGATTACGTAAATATTGAAGTTCATCTTGACATTTTCGTTTGATTTCACTGGCAACCGATCGTAGAAGATGAATGTACATATCAAGTAATTGATCGAGTTCCGTTAAACCTAAGAAAAACGAACGATTTTAGTTCAAATAGATGACGCTATTATTATGTTCAACATGATTCGATTACACTGAGGGATATTTTTACCCAATTTTATAAATTCTATAGAACGAACGAACGAATAGATTTCTCTTGTTATCTTCGAAAGAATAAACTGATTAATCACATTGACTTCAATGATAAAAGTAAATGTAAACATGTCGATTTTTCTTAATTAAATCTATTCTATTCTATAAACTGAGTGTGTTGAGAAAGAGAGAGAATGAAGAAGATTTATTGAATAGTAAAATTTGGGTAAAAGATAACGGATAATTGATTTAATTGTGAAACAGATTAAACTTACCAGCGACTTCAACTTCTAACATCCAGAATTCAGCTAAATGAAATCGACTAAAATTTTTATCCGCGCGAAATGCAGGATTAAGTGTATAAACACGACTAAGACCACTAATTGCAGCAAATTAAAAACAAACAAAAAAACGACAGCCAATCAATTGTTTCTCGTTCTTAATTTGAACTTACTTAGCTGCAGCTTCGAGATGCAATTGTCCCGATACAGTCAAATAGGCTTGACGATTGAAATAGTCTTTTTCTTTTTCGGTTGTTCGTGATACATACGGTTGTATTCGAAATGTTTCACCGCCTCCTTCACAATCATTTTGGGTTATGCATGGCGTTGGAATTTGGACGAAATTTTCTTTCGAAAAATATTCATAAAAACTAAACATCATTTGACTACGTAAACGAAAGATTGCTTGAATTAATGGTGAACGTAAACGAAGATGTTCATATCGTCTTAAATCAACTAATTCGAGATTGACTTTAGGTTTAAGTGGATAATGTACAGTATCACACGCATTGATTAATGAGATATTATCAGCAAGAAATTCATATTCTTGTTTGGGATGTGTACTTCGAACGAGTTTGCCTTGAACATTGACCGAACAACCGTGTGTTAAACGAGGTAAATTAGGATGTTTTTCTAACGAAGCAATAACTTGTAAATGTTTGCTATTATTAACTAATGAACCATCGAATAAATCGAGAAAATAATGTGTTTTTAATTTTCGAATATTTAATAAATAACCAGAAAGATTTATTGTTTGATCAAGAGGTTTTCTATCGAATACTTCGCGAATTGTTAATGGATAAACTGAATGTAGAGAACGTATGGAAGAGAAAATATTTATTCGAGATGAACGATGTTGAAATAACGAAGATAAACGAAACATTTATATAAATTTATCTAGAATTATGAATAGATAACAAAAGAAAAAATATATTTATTATGAACTATCTTCGTCATTATCTTGTTCTAATTGCTGTTGTGTAGCTAAGAGTTTTTCTTGTAAACTTTGTGCAAAACTATCTACATAAGTTTTCGATTTATTAGTCAAAAGAGCTTGTAAAGATTCGTAATATTTTGTTGCTGTCGTTGTTTGACTTTTATTATCATACTGTTGACCAACAATACGATAACCACTTTGTGTTAATTCAATACAAAATTCGTGATTGCCTTTAGATTTAATATTTATATAAGCTATTGACGTATCAGTGGGATTATTTAAGGTTTTTGACATTTGTTTATCAAGAACGAGACCATCGCCTAAATCGTCTAAAGCTAATTGAGCTTCAACTAGAAAATCACCTTGTTCACCTCCTGAACTAGTCATTGTTGTTGTTATAAACGAAATACGATGTAATTGATCTAAAATGAAAAGAAAAAACAATGAGTTTTATGTTGCTATGTACGTATAAGTAAAACGAAACTTGTTTTTTTCGAGTTTTTTTTCTTTTGGTTCATTTGATGAACTCAAAAAAATCAAAATCTTATTCATGTAAACATCGAATTGAATCTACTGTTCATCAACCAGTACGAATACGAACAAATAAACATCGTTGTTTTGTTTTCTGTGTCGGACATAGATCACTGACATGTGTACCAGGCATTGGAAAACGAAATAAAACTCTATTAAATCAATCGGGTATACCTGATCTCTTCTCTCTCTATGCAAAATATCGTTCAATTGATAATAATCAATATTTCCAACAATGGTTGCAGAATGATATCGGTTTTACTTCGTATCAAGCTGAAATGACTACATGTGGTATTGGATCGAAATTAGGAATTATTAAAGATATAAATACAGGTTTAACACCGATATGTTGTCCATTGGATAGAAAACATAAACTATTGTCGAACGATGAAATCAAACAAACGATATTATCAGATTCAAAGATCAAACAAGAAGAACCTCTTTCTATACAAACAAATAATCCTACAGATCATCTGACTAGTGTGAAATCTCCGGATGATCCACTGTTTGCTACACGACCATCACCACCACCACCACCACCACCACACCAACAACATATGGATGAGTCTGATTCGTCTTCTGTTTTCAATGAATCATTACTTAGTAAAATTGATTTATCAATGAAGAAAAGTGAAAAATTAGATACAAATTCAGATGAACCATTCTCCGGTGATAATACATACGAATCCTTATGGTTAAAAGAATCAACATCACAATCAAACGAAGAAGAAACTCCTGAAGATCTATTCGTTTCAACTAAACAAACCTTACATCCTACACTAGATGAACTACTCTCCGATTTAAAATATTCACATAATTCAGATCTTAATTTATCCACTGAAAATAACGTCATTCAGCCTCCTACGATGGTTGATACAAAACCTAAGCCTGAATCAACACTCTGTAATCTGTTCGTCAATTTGACATCATCTGTATAATAATTTATTATTTTCTCTTTAGTATTCTCATCTGGTTCATCTGAAACAACGAATTCTCTACTAAAACGTCACACATCAGATAGTCATGATTTACAAACCGGATCGAAAAGATTTTCGATTCCATCATTTCCAACACCATGTCGACCGCTTTGGAATATTATATCCAACGAAGAAATACTATTGAAACGCAGAAATTATCGTTTTAAGAAATCTCTTTCAAAAAACTAATCGATAGATGTAATATAGAAATCTGTTCGACCAATAAAAGTTGTCTTTCTTTTTTCTCTCTTCAAATAATATCTAATGACCTCTGTTGATTTTAATGAATACATAGAGGATGTTGCTAGACACGAACATTCCTAATGAATTATACATTTTATGTAAAATAAAACAACATTTTCAGTTTGTTTTTCACAGAATCACGATGGTAGGCTTTCGTCTTTGAAACTACTGTTTTTTTTTGTCTAGTTGTATGATTTTAGCCGGCTAAAAAAGGTGGAAAAAAGAAGAAGAAATCGCCCAAAGCTCCGACCATCATCGATGGTCGTCCAGCAGCGGATGTAAGTTGCTGTTAAATTCAATAGCAACGCGATAATCGTTTGATTTAGATGACCAAAGAAGAATTAGAAGAACATTTAGGTCGTATTCGTGAAGAACTCGATCGTGAACGTGAAGAACGAAATTATTTTCAACTTGAACGTGATCGTATTAGTACATTTTGGGAAATAACAAAACGACAGCTTGAAGAGAAAAAAGCCGAATTACGTAATAAAGATCGAGAATTAGAAGATGCCGAAGAACAACATCAAGCAGAAATTAAAGTAGATCGTGTTTTGTTTGGTTGTGATTTTCAATCTCTCATTTGAATGATTATTATCCTTAGGTTTATAAGCAAAAAGTCAAACATTTACTCTACGAACAACAAAATAACATCGCCGAATTAAAAGCAGAAACAATCGCTGAATTGAAAGTCGCTCAAGAAACGCACAATGACGCTGAAAATACCATGTGGAAAGAAAAACGCGAGCTTAAAGTACAAATGAAAGATCAAGAACTTGCACAACAAGAAGTCGTTCGAAATTTGAAGAAGGTCGAATGATTTTCATTGAGCTTTTTTTTTATCTTATTGAATGATTTGACTTTGTTTTTGCAGACAAATGAATCGTACATATCGAAATTACGCGATGATTTTCTCCGACAAGCTCGTGAAATCGAAGAAAAATACGAGAAAAAACTGCGTGATCTTCGTGAAGAAATGGAACTACGACGTAAAACTGAAATTCATGAAATCGAAGAACGAAAAAATCAACAAATCAACGATCTTCTTCGTAATCATGAAAAAGCATTTAGTGATATTAAAAATTATTATAACGATATTACATTGAACAACCTCAATTTAATCAATACACTCAAGGTAAAAACGATGAAAATGTTTTGTAATTTTGTTATCGAATTGTTTGTTTGCTTTTTTTCTTCTCTTCAGAATGAAATCGAAAAGAAGAAACAAGAAGAAGAACGATTAGAAAAACGAATGGCAGAATTAGAAGCCGAAAATCGAAAGATGCGCGAACCACTCGAAGCAGCACGACGAGAAATGGAAGAATTAAGACGACGAGCAGAAAACTACGATAAAATGAAAACACTCTACGAAGTAAATCTACTCGCTCATTGAACCATTCCGAACAAAATCATTTCGCTTTTTTCCATTAGAGCAAAAAGAATCAACTGAAAAATTGTGAAGCCGATTTGAAAAATTCGAAATGGGAATATGAAGTTTTATTGCAACGATTCGAAATCGTATGTTGTTTTTCTTCTTTAAAATAAGATATTAAAAACACAAAGATATGCGCATATTTAGATTCAAAAAGAACGTGATGATCTCTATAATAAATTTATTAAAGCAATCAATGAAGTTCAACAGAAGAGCAGTTTGAAGAATTTATTATTAGAAAAGAAATTGAATACATTAGCCGATAGTTTGGAAAAGAAAGAAGCTCAATTGAACGAAGTCTTATCAGCATCGAATCTTGATCCAGCATCACTTTCAGTTGTTACACGAAAACTTGAAGTAAATTCGAATTGATTTTCTCTCGTTTGTAAAGTAAAACATGAAATCTATTTTTAGGAAGTACTCGATGCTAAAAATACTTCGGTAAATTCTCGATATTTCTTGAAAATCGAATTCATGTTTTGTTTTTTAACCTAGATTCGAGATTTACAATACGAACTTGCTCGTGTCTGCAAAGCTCACAATGATATATTGCGAACATATGAAGCTAAACTACGACAATTTGGTATTCCAGTCGAAGAAATCGGTTTCAAACCATTGGAAAGTACGGTTGCCGGACAACAGCTGGGTCGTGGCGTTGCTGGTTTGGTTACAAGTCCGCCTTGATTTGACTCGATTAAATAGAAAATAAAATCATAAAAAGAGATTGTAAATTGCCCTTCTATTTACTATCTGTATTCGTTTTCTTTGCTTGAATTTTATTTTTTCTTCTTTTTTTCTATTTCTAACCTATATAACCAAATGTGAAAAACACCTAATCGATAAATTCAAAAAAAAGAATAAATGCACGTCTAGTTTATGCTAAAGTTCTGTCAGTTGTACGAGTGAGAGACTAAGGCATGCGTGTCAACTCGTAAAACGATGTATTCCAGAGAATTATCCCGTAACGACCTCTTTCCTTCTTAGTGAAATTTAGTGTTCACTCGGAAGGAAATTCTATGTAATCCAGATTATATCATTAATAACGAAAAATCTAAAATAATAGGGATACAAGATCTATTATCGAAATTCCAATGCATATATGGCGGTTTATTTAGAAATACGGAATATGGAAGAAGCTTTTCATCATTTTAAGGTATTTATTCACGTTCAGAGTTTTTCTAGAAGATTTTTGTTAAAAGTGGATAATCTACATTCTGAAGTGTAAAAATTAGTTTGATATAGTTCGTCTTTTTTGTCAACACAGTCGAAAGCAACATTAAGATTCATTGGATTTACCATCGACTATGGCTCAAGAGAAACGAAACGGACCATAAATACATAGCAACATTATGCGAAAATGCAGATAATCGTATTGATTGCTTTGGGGAAGCCAAAAAAATACACAAGAAAGTAAAGACAATGTGTTTTGTACTCTTCTCTGGAATGTCTGGTCGAAATAGCCGTATTACATCTAATTAAATTGTCAAGTTCCAATACGAAAAAATCTGATTTTCAACAGATTTTCAACAGATTTCATACAGTAATCATCATCATCTAAGGTAAAGAATTATCTTAGGATGCAATACAATTCATCTTTTTAGGACCTTTTCAGTTCATCTTCAAGCAAATGCTTTTTTCGAAACGTTTATTTATTATAACTTTTTTCCAGAACAGAAAAGATTGAGCATTATTGAATTCAGTTGAAGTTTTTTGTTTTAATGTATTATCTATGCTAAAAAGTTTTACACAACAAAACGAATAAATAATAATGACTAGTCTAAAATTTCGTCGTAGACATACGATTATAAGAAATAGAAAATAACTTAGACTGAATTTTTGTCACTTGTAAGACATTCTTGTTGTTCTTGTTCTTCTAGTAATTCTTTGATAACAAGTTTTTCTGGTTTATCACTGATGATTTCGTTTGTGGTCTTTTGATTTGTTTTTGGAAAACATTTGTCAAGTAAATTAAATCGTTTTAAAATTGCTCGTGTTAAAACTAATAATAAAAATGGTATTGGTATAGCCATTGATACAAGTATAGGATTGGCTAAGGCAATATCTGATTCAGGTTGAGGAAATGTTAAACGAAGAAAAAATATTGCAACGGCCGTATTTTGAATGCCTGTTTCGATACAAATTGCAATGATTTTCTTTCTATCACGAAGGATAACTAATGAGATAATGGCACCGCCAATAAAACCAAACCATGGTAGAAAGCAGCAAACGAATATTTCTTTCCAATTGATTATATAAAATATATACATATTAATATAAACGCCAAATGTTAATATAAAAACGAGATAACCAACAGCTATTGGATTGAGATATCTTCCTATACGAAAAGCTAAAACAGGTCGATAACGTCGAAGTAGAACGCCAACCATTGCAGGAAGAAATAATGTCATCAATGACAGAAACATATTCCACCAGGGAAATTTGATTTTGTCAAAATCAATATAATCATGTCCCAATGACCAAACCCAAAATGGAAAGGTACCGAATGCAAGTACTGTGGAAATGAATGTCATTATTACAGATAGATCGACATCACCATAGAGAAGAGCTGTATAAATATTTGACGAACCACCGCCTGGACTACCGGCTGTTGAAAGCAGTCCTAAACTTGTTGATTTATTTAATTGAAACATTTTCGTTAGACCTTTTGCTAATAATGGTAGATAAATAATTTGACATCCAAGACCAATAAGTAATGGTATCGGCCGTCGAAAATTATTTATTAGCTGTTCATATTCAAGATCACATCCGATACATAATGTTCCAAAAGTTACCAAAAACAAGACAACAACTGTAAATAAAGTATCGATGACTGTTTGACGTCGTTTAACTGCAACAGTTATTTTCTCTGTTAAAACATAAAAACCATGTCGATATTTCAATGTCGAACATTGTTCAGTCGATTTTAAAGCACAATTATTGAAATAACGTCGATTAGATGTATCTTGATGTTTGAAATAGAGTTCTAAAGTTATCGGCGCAAAGCCAACTAATCGAGCGAGTCCGGTGAGATGTATTCGATTTGTTTCGATAAAAAACGAGACATTGAGAATGCTCAAACGTCTTAAATACGGATTGGCAATAGATATATTTCGAATAATTAATGATGATGGACAATGTTGAAGTTCACCCGTTATATTGAAAATATCTTCTTCGTAAATATAACGTGTAATATTCATTGCATCGAGTCGATCGAATTTGATATCGCATGTTTGATAAACTTGAATTGGAAGTGTAAAAATAGAAAATAAAAAAATAACTATTGACCACATCGATTGCGTCAAGACATTTTTATTTGTTTTTAAATCTTAAAACAAAAAAAATCGTTTTTGATTACAAGGTGAGATTAATTATTAATGAAACAAAAAAGTAACGATACATATATGCATTTCAATGTTAGTGGAGGAACGAATTGAAGCATGATGAACGTACGATAAAAAAAAACATGAGAAGAGAAAAAAAAAGAAATGCTGTTTTTTGTCACAATATGATAAATTATTTTCTAATGATTATTAAATTAATAAATAAAGTAACTTTTATCTTCACTTACAAGCATGATGATAGCTCTTGACTATGCATGTTTGTTTCGAAAAGACGATATATTGTTGTGTTCTCTCAACATGCCGGAAATGCAATTCCAATAGTAAATATATTCACAGATGTCGTCAGTCATCGTCTATGATAAAACCGATCGGAAACATTTTTTATCGATAATCTAATAAATAGCATTTATTTTAATAAATTCTATGAATCGATTTTTTTTTAAAAACTCTTATCAGCACGAACTTTCGACTCAAATCTCGAATATAGAGATAAGAAAGAGAATTTTAACTTTCATTTTATTTATTTCTTTCATGTCGATTCCATCAATTCGTTTGTCTACAGGTGCACTAATGCCAACTCTTGGCATGGGCACGTATAGTGCAGGAAAATATACTGCTGAACAAGTTGCCGAAGCTATACTCGATGGTATTTCATTAGGTTATCGTCATTTCGATTGTGCAGCAATGTATGCCAATGAAAACGAACTCGGGCAAGTCTTTTCGAAAGTTCTTCAAACTGTACCACGTGAAGAACTTTTTATAACATCGAAATTACCCAATGAAAAACATGATGAAAACGATGTTATTCCTCAATGTCAACAAACGTTACGCGATCTTCAATTAGATTATCTCGATTTATATTTAATACATTGGCCATTTCCTCATCGATTTCCAAAGATTGGCGATCCGAATGCTCGTGATCCAAATGCACATCCGTACAGTCACGATGAATATATGAAAACATGGCGACAAATGGAAAAACTCGTTGAAATGGGCTTAGTCAAACAAATCGGTACATCGAACATGACAAAACCAAAAATGGAATTGCTTCTACGTGATTGTAAAATAAAACCTGCTGTCGAACAATGTGAATTACATGTACATTTTCAACAGAAAGAATTATTTAATTATTTAATAAGTAAAAATATTCTTCCTGTTGCATATTGTCCAATTGGTCGACCCAATCGTCCCCAACATCAACAATCAAATGACGATACGGTCGATACCGAAGATCCAGTTATTGTTAGTATTGCTAAACGACTCGGTCTTAGCCCTGCTGAAGTTTGTATTTTATGGATAATCAAAATTGGCAGTGTGGCTATACCATTTTCAGCTAAACGTGAACAATATGGAAAGGCAATTGCAGCCGTCAAACGTATAGATAATAGTCTGACTGATGAAGATATGCAACAAATAGCACAAATCGATAAAAATTTTCGTATTGTCAAAGCAGAAAATTTATTATGGAACGGTGCTAAAGATTGGCATGACTTATGGGATGAAAATTAATTAAATAAAGTCATATGTTTAACGTACGAAATGTTTGACCTATTGAAAGTCTCCAAATAATAATATTTAAAGAAAATTTAAAAAGAAGTGCATACTGTCATCAAATTAATACATTTTCTTTTCTCAAATAGATGCGTGTATTCTTTATACTTGAACTAATTGAAATATTTTATAAATAGACTTCTTTTTTTCTTCTTGAACACACCATTATTATTCGACCTATGAAAAAAAAACACATACCGACGATTAATATATGAAAACGACTTTTACCGTTATGGGCATCATTAAAAAGTAATAAATATTGAATGGAATTTTTTGATTTTCATTAGACAGAGAGAGAGAGAAAAAGTACGTTCTCGATCATCAAAACCTTATATTTCTTTTTGCTTTACATCATAAATGTATCATATGGCATTGCCTCGTTTCTATTGAAAACTATTAGATACTGAATCGATAAAATTTTCTGCTCACTTGACTAGTAAAACATTGAATGTATTGCCCTCTGTTCTTTTACAATGATTGGCGATGAGTAGCGCCCTATAACTTTCTTATGATAACTTCCTTGACGTTACTATTTGCATTGGACAAAGTAATCGATAGATAGATATATTATTCATTCACTCATTCGATGAATTCGATGAAAGATATTCCATGATTATTCATAAGTAGGAAAAACTGTTCTTATATCAAACATATGTCTCTTTTCACTTTCTCGTTTTGTGTTTGAGTGTTGTTTTTTTTCTCTATAAATGAAGCTTCGCAATGACATTGAGAAAGAAAGAGAAAAAAATCGTTTGTTTTGAAGACTCGTTAAAATTATTTCTTCAGTAAAATAATTTTCAATCTTTTTTTCTTTTTTTTTCTTGCATTTAAAAAAAGCAACACCTATAAGAAAACAAAAGAGCAGGAAAACATAGAAAAAGGAAAAAATCCGACTACTACCGTGTTGCTATGGAAATTTTTCGTCTATGTATATTTCGATTTTTGTTTTTTTTGTTTACCCGCTGAAATAAATTTATTGGAAATCAAATTCAAATATAAGAAGTTTTTCTCGTTCTAGTTGATACTTATTATTTAAAATGTCAACAGCGATTGATAGTGGTGGAGCAGGTGGTGGTATTCATCGTATACTTGCTCATCTATCATCGCCCAACGGAAATAATTCTCCCAGAACTGCAGAAAACTCAAGAGATATCGAAATAAATGTTACAACACCAACGACGACGACGACGACAACAACAACAACAGAAGAAGAAGAACGTGCCACATGGATTCGAGGATTCTATCGTCTTGATCGAATATTTTCCGGCAGTTTAGTTCATTTATTATATCGTTTAGTTGATATTGTACTATTATTCATTGGTTTGACAGCCAATGGACTACAATGTTCAAGATCAGATCGTTTAGCGATAACTTCGATTTGTTTGTTGATATTTTATTTTCTTGATTTGACTATAATTTTTCTAACATTCATACGTAATCTTCGACCACAATATTCCCTGTTAACTGAAGCTGAAAAAAACGAACGATTACAATATGTTACTTTCTTTCGTGGATTTTTAACATTTTTCAAATTATTTCCATTATGCGCCGGCACAGCTTATTCATTTCCGTCAAGTTTATCGGCAAATACTGATTGTGAACTATTACGGTTTTGTCTTGGCGTTGTTTGTTTAAGTTCTTGGTTGTTCATTCTCATTCCACCAGCAAAACCTGTTCTACCTGTTCGACGTTCATTGATTATCGAATGTATTCTACTTATATTTGTTTTAACGATAAATTGTACATATTTCGGTACAGTTGCAACAGCAATGATAAATATTGAATCTTCATCATGTATTTATAATTCACCTGAAGATTTCTATTCGAAAGCTCCATTAAAATCATATGCATTTGTTGGATTAATTCTTTTTGGTTGTACAACGGGTCTACATATAATCAATTTAGTTATTAATCAAATCTATTTTCGTTCGAATCGTGGACGACATATTTATTCCTATTATTATGCTCTTCAATATATACTGAGCTATTTTGCTGCTATTGTTGTTATTTATTATATATCTATCGGAGGTTTATTTCTATTTCAACCACGTTCGGGTCAAACATGTCAAAGTGATGCACCCAATCTCTATCGTGTTTTATTGATTTGGGAATGGATACGACTTTTATCGCCATTAATTATTATTCCATTACTACTTTTAACATGTTGTTTAGGTGTTTGCTTTGGAATTCTTTTAACTTATTGTTTACCAGCATCAGTTACTGTGCCAATTCTTGATTTACTTCGAGTACGTTAATAAGATCATATGTTATTCATTTGAAGATATGTTTTTGTTCTCTTTTGTTTTTATCTCAGGGTTGGCTCGATGCTTCACCAATGTCGATTCATCCAAATCCGCCGGCTACACGAGAAAATATTGATGCGATACCAGTTGTTTTATTTGGCAAAGAACCTGATCAATTCAATCAAACCGATTGGTAGATTCTTGAATTCTATGAGAACTACGTTGAATGTAATTTCTCTCCCTTTCTCTTAGTGCGATATGTCGAACGAATTTTGAAGCAAATGAACAACTAAAGAAACTCGAATGTGGTCATTTATTTCATTCGGAATGTGTTGCTAATTGGTTGTTAGTAACACGCATCTGTCCTGTTTGTCGACGACGTATGTCAGTAGCAAATACATAGAATAACATATTGTTATTCGTTTTTTTTTTGTAAACGATTTTGTACCTTTTCTTTTCTCATCCATGATTTGTTAATCGGTGATAATCTCAATCTGAATATCTACATTCCATATAGAACATAATACTTCGTGTCTATTTTCGATTTATTGCTTGGCAATAAACACAGTGATAAAATCAATAGCTATGTTTTTTTTCTCTAAAATTACATGAATAAAACAAGATTTTTTTTCTTTTACAACATTTCAGTATGAGAGGGCGAATATGACTAATATGCATTGCAATGTTTAAAGAAGAAAAACCTTGGAAAAAACCTTTTTTGATTGAAATTTTTAATAAAATGATCGATAGTTTCATCACTTAATTATTCTCATTTTAAAAAATCAGAAGAAAATATTTTCTTTTTTTCTTTTCTTTCTTTAAAAAGAAATATTATTAACAGATTCTTATCAAAGGATAATTACACGGTTATAAAGTGTTTCTCATCAGGGAAGTTATTTTTTGTCCGTCTGTTATAGATTATATTATTCATCGACGACTAACTCAAATAATCGCCCAATACAGCTTCTTTTCCTTTTCCTTCTTCTTTTCTTTGCGAAATAACAAACATAGGTGATGACACACACACATATATATATATGTATGTATATGAATAAGACATTACCACAAGTAAATATTGGGTGTTGGCATGATATAGACATATAGATAGAATACAATTATTGAAATAGTTTAATAACAATGGGTTCGAATTTGTGTATTTCAAAGAAACGACCGTCGAAACAAATAAATTTTTCACCACGTACTTCTCAGGTTAGAATATTACTAATAATAATATAAAAAAAAAACCAAAATGAATAATAACAATTGATGTTTGCTGTTGTTCTTAGGAAATGTCGAGTGGTAGAGGATCAAATAAATTAATCTATCCTCCGTTATCATCAATACCAACAGAAGAACGACGGCGAAGTCTTTTAAGCGGTGGTCGTCTTATCTACGAACCGGTTTACATGAAATCAACGTACGATGATATTTATCGACAAATCGACAATTCAAATCATGCTCCGACATCAAACGTTCCTTATCCTTATAAGCAATACGATGATGGTACATTTGCTGTTCTACGTCAACATTCAGTCAGCGATCAGCATATATTTCGACTGTAATCTATCAATTAGTCTCGATTAATTTTAATTTTAATTTTTATCTAAATGTATTTTTATAAAATAAAATGAACTTTAAAGGAATGTTGTTGTTATTCAATTATCGAAAACATTCTTATCGCCCGGTGGACAAAATTGTGGATTGACAAAACGTCGACGGTGCGTTTCTGTCAATTGATCAATTTGTTTCATTTCATCGTTTGACAAGACGAAATCATAAACTTGAGCATTTTCTTCTAATCGTGCAGGTGTAACTGTTTTTGGTATAACAACAAGACCTTCTTGCAAATGCCAACGAAGGATAATTTGTGCTGTTGTTTTATTTTTCTCTTTCGCTATCTGTTGAATAACAGGATTGAATAATGCTGAAGCATCTTCAGGTTCATTTTCACGTTTTAAATTCGATAATGGACAGTAACTTGTTATAACAATATTGTGTTTGGCACAATATTCACGCATTTCATGTTGATTGAAATAAGGATGAAGTTCAATTTGATTGACAGCTGGTTTAATACGTGCTGCTTGAAGAATTTCATCGATTTGTGATTGATTGAAATTTGAAACGCCAATCGAACGTACTAGTTTTAAATCGACTAATTTTTCTAATGCTTTCCATGTATCAACAAGTGTGATGTTCTCAGCATAGTAACGTGTTTTGTCATCTTCACTTTTTGACCAAAAATTTTCGTTCATTTTTTTAAAAGCAACTGGCCAATGAATGAGATAGAGATCGATATAATCTAATCGAAGTTTCGATAAACTATCACGTACTGCCCATTCGACATCTTCTGGTGCATGATGCTAAATATTAACGTTCGAAAAAAACAATAAAACGAATCAACAATTGATTTCATCATTTTACTTGATTCCATAGTTTAGTTGTAATAAATAAATCTTCACGTTTGATTTTGCCTTGACTTTGTTCAAGAGCTTCATGAATACCATTGCCAACTTCCTGTTCATTTTGATAAATCCATGCACCATCGATTAATCGATAGCCATAATTTAAAATAGCTTCTCGTACAATATTTTGTACTTGACCAGGTTGACTACGCCATGTTCCAAGACCTTAATACGTATATTCGAATTCGATAATTAATTCAATGAAAAGAAACTATTACCAAATTGTGGCATTTGATTATTATCACTGAGTGTAAGACGTGATTCTAATGTTAATGTTTTATTATTATGCAGTGTTGTCGCCATTTTTGCGATTGAAATAATCTGAAATCAATTAAATATTTAAAAAAAAAACAGCAAATAAAAAAAACTGCGACGTACAAATAAATGTTGTTTTGGTATGTTATTCTCTAGGAAAGAAAATGTTCTCGTAATGTTTCGAAGTGCAAACATATGTTGGTTTATAAACGCAACAAGAATAAGAGAGAGAAAATATGCAGTGTAATAGTGACATTTGAGAAAAAAATAACAACAACAACAACAACGAAAGAATGCGTGACGTCATGTGTACACACGTACATCTCTATCAGTGGCTTCAATAAGGTACCCACAACTATTGAATAGGGATTCTTCGAATGAAATAAACGACATTCGACACGAAGAATAGCTAGAGAATCGTATATATCGATCGATCGAGGGATTTGTATTGCATCATTTGTTTATTTTTCGTTTCTTCATTTTTCATACTGTCCGCCTACAAAGTTTATAATCTAGCGAATTTTATTCTATTTCGACTAAGAATCTTCTCTCGCATAAGTACCCATTCGCTTTTTTTTGTTTGTCTGATATTCTACATATTCAAGTAAGTAAAGTTTCCTTTTCTTTATTCAACATCGTACTATCATTAATAAGAAAAAAATTTGCTCTAGAATTAACATACAAGAGAAACAATAGGTCTAATCATAGAAAATCATCATCGGAATCGTCGTCACTCGTTTCTAAATTCGTATTATTTGGATCTTCAGTTAATGTCGAAAAGATATCCGATGCAAATGAAGTTGTATCATGTTTAGGTGGTCGTGCAACTGTTGTTACAGGTGTGTACGATGATGATGTTGCATTTTGTTGAGCAGATACATCAACAACTGTTGTAGCATTAATCGATGGATTTTGTATATTTAATTGTTGTTGCTGTTGTTGTTGTAGAGTTTGTTCACTAATTTGACCGAGAAGACCACGTCTCATGTCGATATTTGTTGGATACGGTCGTCGAATGTCACCTTGTTGCCAATTGTCGGGCGCTATTGTTGAATAACATGATGCCAATTGATGTGCATAACGAATAATTGTTTCTGATGGAAACGATTTTGCACGATGTATATTTGCTAGTTTTTCACGTGCTTGATAAACAGCCGATGAAAGAACTTGAACAGCTTGTAGAAGATAGGTTTGTAGACAACGTAGAGCTCGATCACATTTGAGAATTTCATCACGTTTGATTTGTAATTGTCGTTCGAATTCTTGTTGTTGACGAACAATTTGAATTTGTTGTGTGAGATATTCTTGTCGTTCGATAAACATATCGATTAACGATTGAGTATCTAAATTATTCGTAGTCGACGATGAATTATATAATTGCGAAATGATTTCTCGACAAATCGTGTCCATTTCTTGAACAAGTAAATCTAATTTTTGACGTGTGCCAAGACTAGAATTTTGTACAATTTCAGCCATGTCTTTCAGACAATCAAAAATGTTAAAATGAAAATGGAAAAATAAATAACTGTTATATCCAATAACAAAAAGCAAAACCATCGATCGATGTACCGACCTCTATATTTTGATATTCTTTCTCGGTATTTATTGGATGCATTTGACAGACAGCAGCTGATTTTCTTCTCCCTTTTTTGTGGTATAGAAGAGGGCCCACTGAATGTCGCATTCTTTTTATTTGCCCATTTGCCCTCTTTTTTTTTCTTTAGTTAATATTGTCTTTCTATTTATTTTTTGTACTAAGATGAATAGATTATAAGTGAAGGATAAATTTTCATTTGTTTTGTCGATTAGATGATATTAGTATTCTATTAAATCAAAATCAAAACATCGAACATATCCTATTCGAATAATCATCGGTGTGTCGAAGAGACGTTCAATCATTGAGAATATAAAATGGCTCTTGGACCTCCAGTACCGACAGCATCCTATGTTCTTGTTTATAATCCAGCACAGGTACGAATCTTTTATTTAAAAAAACAAAACAATTCGTTGTTTATTTTTAGTATATAAATAATATAACCAATGGTCAAAATTTCGAACGAATCGAATCTTTAAAACATTTACTCGAATGTATAACGCATTCGGATCTTGATCTTGTAAGAAACGTCTATTTTTTGAAAAAAAAAAATGTGATAATTAAATTTATTGATTTCTTTCAGATAACGTTAGGAAGTATTTGGCTATGCGTAACTGGCTTGTTAACAAATGAAGATCAACAAAACTCGATTACTATTGAGACACGTACATGTGCATTAAAATGTGTATTAGAACTGATTAAAATAGATGTAAGTTTGCGTAATTTTAATACAAAAGTTCGGATAAACGTCTTAAACCTGTTGATCGACGACGAGGTGCTGGCGGTCGATTGCTAGCATTGGTTTGTTCGTTTTCATTCGATTTTCTATTTATTGAATGAACAATTCGATTGACCGATGATAAACGAAGCCATTTACGAAAGGTTTTCTTCGGACGTACTGGTCGAATTGGCTCTGGTATCGTTGGAAGTTGTGGTGCGATTGCTAGATTAGGTGCTGAATTACTTCGAGTTGGTTTCTTGGTCGTTTCAGTTGGATAGTGTAGTTTTTTCGGTTGTTGTTGTTGATGATGATGATGATGATGATGCATTATCTGTTGTATAATATTCTTTTTATGATGATGAGAATTATTATTAGTAGTAAGACTTGAGGGTAAATCAGATTGCGGTATATTAGTAAACGAAACTTCTGAACGGAAAGGATACGGTTCAACATCAACAGTCGTATTTACCTATGAAAATTCAGTTGTTTTTTTCTCGAGAATTCAATAGCATGAAGCTTACTGCATTAGTATCCGATGTTCGTTTATTTTCTACGATGTTGACAATATCTTCTTCGGGAATAACGTCAATATTAAATGAAACTTTTTCTGTGTTTTCTTCCTAAATAGAAATTAAAATCGAATTATGGTTGTTTATTAAAAAGTAAAAGTTCTTTTGATAAATGTCGTACTTCGTCTTCGTTGACGTCATTAGCTTGCAGATCGAATATCGACGCAAATGTGATCGATTTAGTCGTCATAGGTTTTTGAATATTTGATGACGTATTTTCGATTGATGATTCAATTTTAGTTGGCTGATGATTCGCCATTTCGTTGGTTGAATGATGTCGATGAAGAAAATCCCGAACTGATGTTTGAATTCGTTTTGTTGCTTTGTTCGATGTATCTTGATGATCATGATTGATTTTATGAATGCCATGTTGTTGTTGTTGTTGTCTTGTCTTCGTGTCATTGTTTATTTTTAATTGACTGAATAATTTAGTTGGTTCGGATTGATTTCGTTTCGAATTCAGATTGTCTAATGGCATGATTTGTTTTCTTGATCTTTCGTATAAGAAAAATATACAAAAAAAGAAAAACCGTCGTTGTCTTATGAAATACTAACGCGTCAATGAAAAAAATGTATGTATGTACAAGTTTTCTCGTGACTCGCCTTTTATTCATATTTTCTACATCATTGAAAGGTAATTTTTACCTGGGGCGTTAGACCTTCTCTATAGACAAAAGCAAAAAACCGGGCTTTTCTTTTAGATAGGTGTGTTGAAAAAGAAAAAAAAAAGAAACTTTATCAATCAATTATCTTTCTCTCGATGCATCGGTGATACATCAACAACAATAATAATGAGTTAATTGCGCGATAGTGATGACGAGAGCATTGTAAAATCGAAGTTATATTGAGTTGAAATCGTCGAGGGACATTTCACACAAATTAACTATCATTTTGTGAAAAATGAAAGAACGAAAAAAAAATGATTCATATCTGCTGATGTTTGTTTTAGCAATTACAAAGACGATTTTTTAATATATGGCTTTCGTTTGATTTCTTGGCTCGATACAAGATCGAGAATGATAAAGATGCTGGATTATGGTAAAAAAAAAGAGAAAAGCAACTGAATAAATTTCGAAAATGTTTTTTCTTCGCAAGGCTCGATTGTTTTTATACATTAACTGATAGTGGTAAACGAATTGATCTTGTCGATGATCGTCTTCGAGGTATTGTTCGAATAATAATCAATAGATCTTTATTGTCTATCTATTTTTTATTCAGCTCGTTTATTTATTCAATTAATCAATGGAATTCTGAATGGTTCAATGAGTCGAAACAATCAAGCTTATCAAATTCTGAAAGATTTAGTAACAAATCATTGTCATCTACGATGTGATGAAATCTATTTAATTATGGAATTTATTTTTCGTCATTTAAATCATGATGAAGATGATACAACAGATCTTAATCAAGCATCATATCAGCAGACAATTAAAGTACGAAAAAGAAAAAAAAAGAGAAATCAATTGATAAAATTCATTTCAGAAATCTTTTGAATTTCTTTGTTGGCTTATTGATTATCATACATTGAATACGACATTGATTCAGTATTTTATTCGAAATATTATCGATCTACACGATAAATCAACATTGTCAACAGCTTTAAACACGGAATTAATACAATTAATCACCAAACATCTAGCTAAAGCATCATGGCATAGTATTTCAGTCATCTCGGTTCTTTGTGGAATAATTGTCGAAAGGTAGAGACTCTCTCTCAAGACTTATTTTTCTTTTGATTAATCATTGTTTTTTTTCAGATTAGAAACTCCGGTTAATAACGATATTGATCCTCTATCAACATTACTTTTCGTTCTCACTCAAACAGTAATCGATATTCGTCAATGTCGTTTAACATCTCAACATCAAGTACAAATCTCCACTGATGATGTCATACATCGAAAATGTTTTCTCAATACTATTCAACAATTACCATTATGTTGGTTAACAATTCTTCATCAAGTTTTAATTAAACATCAAGATGTAAATAAAATTCTCATTAATTTTCGACAATTTCTAAATACAATTCATATTGAAAATTGCTCGTGTGCATTGAATCTATTCGACATGTCAGTTTGGAAAATGATGTATGAAATTATGAAAATTTCATCACAATATATCAACGATAAACTCGATCAACGAGCAGCAGCATCAGCTCGAGTAATTTACGATGATTGTTCGAGTATATTCGAAGATTTCGCTAATAAATTATGTTGTTTACCACACGCAATGGTTGAACATTTGTTTGATCTCAAACGATTAACATCAATACCGGTATGAACGTCGAAAAGCCGAATTTTATTTTATTTTTTTGTCAATAATTTTCATTTGTAGAGAACTCCACTTCGTGAACAAATGATTAAACAATCGATTAATGATCTTCTACGTCTTATTCGACCGAATAATTCCGGTTGGACAGTAGCATTAACTGAACTGATTGAATATATCATTTTGTAAATAATTTTCATTTGAGACAAAACAAAAAAGAAAACTGTTTTCTTTTTTGTTTAGAAATTCAAATGAATCTGTTACTACACGTGTTGATGTTCTAACAACAATCTTCGATAAATATCTCTGGTTTAAAATGACTGAAGAAGTACGAAACGTATATTTTTACTTGAAATATTCTTCCATTTTTTTCCTTTAGATCACTAATATCGGAAATATCATTGTCGAATGTCTAGAAAATTTAATTCATATTGATTTAAGTTCTCTAACAGAAAATGAATATCTTAGTAAACATGCACTTATGAAACAAAATGCAATTAAATCGATCTTCGAATATTTTCTCTCGGATCATACAGTCTATTCAAAACTTGCACAAAAATGCTATGAAATTCTTCAAACTGTAATTTCAAAAAAACAACAAATCGAATTTCAATTATTTTCTATGCTATAATTTAGATTTTCGAAGAAGATTGTCAATATTTAAATTCAACTGAATCAATTCATCGTCGATCAATCGAATTAATTCTCGAACAATTAATAAATCTATTCGAAAAATATCTTCTCTACAATCGGCCAACATCATTTAATCATTGTTCGTTTATATTAAATTTTTTCCTTCGACAATATTCATTAAATTCATCGAAAATATTCGCCTACATACAAATAAAAATTCGTTTAGCTATTTGGCAATTTATATTTAATCTACGTTCGAGAGTATCCGATACTTGTCTAGGCATGTTCAATGTAGATACAAACACGATTGATTATGGTATCTATCGTTTAAGAAAAGATCATGAGTAAGACACGAAAATAAATGAATATTAAAATAAAATCGTTTTTTTTTCTCGTTGTTGTTGTAAAGATATGAGAATGAAAATTCATTGAATCTTCATGGATATTTAAATGATATTGTTGATTATTTGAAATTAGTATGTTGTAAATTATTAAAATAAACGATTCGAAATAAATTTTTGTTTTAGGAAACATCTGATGTTCTCGATAGTCTATTGATATATGTATTTCATTTTCTTAAAGATCAATCGATGGTTTCATTGAGTAATTTAAATATCAACGAATTATTACCATTATTAATCAACACTGTAAAATAGTTTTCTTATTTCCATAGTTTTATCATTGATTTTCTTTTTGATTTAGTTTCATCAAGATTTAATTAATTCACAGCCAACATTTGTATCATTTCATTGTCTAATGGCTTGTACTTACTATAGAGATCAGATAGGAAATTTCGATCAAATCATTGAGTGTTTCATCGAAGGAATACATTCAATAAATTCAGCATGGATTGATCTTTCGATGCAAGCATTTATTCTTTCATTTGTTAATCTTCGTGATCAAATACAAATTCATCTATCAGACATTATTTTGAGTCTATCAAAGTCATTTCAATTTGATACATCGATATCGAAGAATATTTTAGAATTTCTAATGCGTAAGATCAAATTCAAATTTAGTTATTTCTATAAACATCGATTTCTAGATCTTTTATTTGATAATTTCAATGATCAATCATTAATTTTTCCAATATTTGGTATTTTAATTGATATTATTAATCAATATCAACAGCAAACAGCACATAATCTTCTATTAGCTCATACGTTATTATGTTTCTATTTTAATCAATTATCAGCAAATCAACGTCAAATTTACTCGTATTTTCTTATTCGAGTATGAGAAGTGATTGTTTATTTTGAATAAGTTTTTTTTGTTGTTTTGTTTTATTAAGTCTTTACAACAAACAAGTATCTCACGTGAATCTGAATCGATTTCAGTCGAACGTCCAGTACGTTTACAACGTTCAGGTTCGTTATCATCATTAAATGATGAGCTACATTCGAATGATACTGTTAAACGTAAAATGACTGTTCTTGAAACCGGTGCTTCATCTTCAATGATCGTTGAAGATACTCATCTATTGAAAAAACTTCATGATGATTCTATACGTATAACAATTAATTATATAAATAATCATTTATACGAATATTTCATTCCAAAAACGAATTTGATTCTTTTGCCGCGTGAAGTACGTCGTCATCATGTGAATAATTGTTGGCTAGCTGATGAACAAATACTCTATCAAATCAAATCATCCTATGAATCGATTTCATTAATTAAAGCACAAGACATTCTATCGAAATTAACATATGAGTATGATGATTCAACGAAAAATCGTCATCGACGATATACAGATGGAAATCGACAAAGTTTAAGAAAAAGCAAAGATTTACACATTCTAACAACATGTCAAGATGATTTACATATTCGACCATTAGGTTCGATTAGCAAAATAAATTGAATTCGAAATGTCTTCTTCTTCTTTTTAGAATTAGATACAAATCGATCGATGTTTAATGAACGAAATCTTTGGATATCTGTTGTTGTTCGATCATTGACAAGTACGAAAACATTCTTAGCAATTAATCTATCGACAGCATCGGGAATGACACATTCGAAAAATGAAAAACTTCATTGGTTTGAAGGTAAAATACTTTTGAAGTATTGATGATAACAATATTTATGTTCTATTTTTCTAGCCGTTCAAATCGGTGATACTGGTCTCGATAAATCAGCCATCATTCGACCAAATACAAATCTAACTGAACATGAACAAAATACATATTCAATCAATGAAACAGAATTAAAAACAGAACTTCATGCAATCATTTCGAATATCGAGTAAATAATACAAAAGCAAATATTCCGAAACAATGTTTATTTGTTTGTCTGTTAATTATTTAGTCGAAAAGATGAAGAAAGTCTATTACATCGTCACAATGAACTTTATTATCCGCAGACAGTTTTTCGTGTTCCATCGGTATGTGTAATTGAAATTAAATTGATACTCTAATCAATTCTTGTTGCTGTTCTCTCGTTCAGGAAGCACGTAAATCGATCGATACATTTGATAATGTTGCGCCTGTTCGTATTGCCAAGATCGGGATTGTCTACATTCGTCCAGAACAAGTACACATTGTTCTCATCTTATCTTGATTAAAACATTTCTTTTTTCTTGTGTTTATCAGGCATTAACTGAAATAAATATTCTTTCGAATATTCAAACATCTCAACGTTACAAACAATTCATGTCCAATCTTGCACATTTAAAATCAATTAAATCTCTACAACATGACAAATTCTATTGTCCTCTATTAGATGCTAATAATCCAGATAATTGTGGACACTATGCATATGTCTGGCAAAATTCAGTTTATCAAGGTAAAAATATCAAAAAACAAACAACGAGCGAACATTCTTTTGTTTTGTTTTCATTAGTTTTATTTCATGCATCTACGACTTTACCAAATATGCGAGCTGATCATGAATTTAAAAAGAAATTAATTGGCAATGATTATGTGATTATTGTGTACAATGAAAGTGATTATGCATTCGATATGAAAACATTAAAAGTAAAGAAGAAAAACAAAGATTTTTATTCAAGAATAATGTATTATTGATTTCTGTCGATTGTTTAGAGTGGAGTTTGTCAATATGTCATCGAAGTTAGTCCACAAATCAATTCATCTTATACACGTGTTCGTTTAAGAAAACGAACAAACGCATCAATATCCCGTAAAATCAATTTTCAACGAAATATAAAATTATGTTTTTTTTTCCATATATATTTAGAACCTTCATCGCCACCTGCCTGCAAATCATCGAATCTTATCGACTATTTACTCACTGATGAACATGTTAGTTCATATGTTCGAACATTAGCTTTATGTTTATGTCAACAAAGTGAACTTGAAACACGTAAACGTTCAACACCATCGTTTCCATATCTTATTTCACCATGGCAAAGTCGACTTCAATCGCTTCGATCATTACATACACGTTGTTTACTTTCGTACCATAATCGACAATAGATTCAATTGACTTGATTTCTTTGTTCACTTGAGCCATATTTTGATTTCATTGATATTCATGTTCACTGAAAACAGTCGTTTCAACTCGCCAGATTGCATGTTTCTCATAGTTCGTTCTGTTTGTCGTGTTATTATTTCTTCTTCTTCTTCTCCTCCTATTTTTTTTTCGTTATGCTGTATTCGAAAAATCGATACTAGGAAAATGATGATATGCGCAATAAAATAGAAAACTATTCGTAGGATGAGGGAGAGAAGTGTGTGTGTGGAGAGTGATTATTATGATAAAACAAAAAACAAACGAACAATGTTTATTTAGATCTACGATCGAATGTTAGCTTAAAATGTGTCGGGAACGTGAAGTAAGATTTGAAAAATTTCATCGAAATAATATTGGTCGATATTTTAGATCGATCAAAGTCAAGTTGATAATACAGCCACTGAACAATATAATCAATTACTTGAACAACTTCGTATGTCGAAATCATCGAAAAAATATAAAATTCTATTTATTTATTTTTTCTTTTTGTTTTAAATATAAAGATAATCAATTGAATGAATTACTTTCGACAACAGCATATCTACAAGAAGAAAGCTTACGTCTTGAACGTGAAGCACGTGATTTAATTAATGAAAATATTCAAGTACAAATCGAAGAACGTCTATTAAAAGAAAAATCTCGCCATCGACGACGGCGTCATGCAGGTTTAACCATGAAGAAAAAGAAACTCAATTTTTCCCAATTGAAAAAACAACTACAACGACAACGACAGAGTTTTATCCGTTTTGAACGACGTCTACGCGCCAAATACGAACAACCGTTACATCAAATTGTTGCAGAACCAACACAAAAACGTCGTTGTCGTCGTATCCGATCATTACCATCAGAATCTACCGATTAAATTTGTGTTTAATCTAGTTTCTGTATATGCCTTTCTCTTTCTCTGTTTCTCTAACTATCTTTACATTTACGTATATATATATATATATTTATAGAAATCGATTATATTTAAACACACAAAAAAAAGAAGCCATTGTAACGTTCGTTCGTATTTTCAGTGTAGTCTTATATCACAAAGAAAAACCAAATAAATAGATCTATTGGAAAAATGAAATCTGTTTAAAGTTATTATTATGTTGTGTTGTTTCTTTTAGTTGAAAAGACGATAGAATGTAAAACCAAAGGAGAAAAATAAAATAAAAACACTATATTTGAATGAATTTGATTGATTACAAAGATTCGACTGACAACAATAGACTTTGATATCGCTAGTTGATGCTGGCACACAATTGAATGTTGTACCTCGACTGACAACTTTTCCCGATGGAACCGTTAGAACAGTTTTCTAAAATGACAATAGAACACGATCGACTTTCGAAAAAAAAAGATCTAGGTCAAACATACGATACATGCTGCACCGTAGTTTTGATTTGTTATGATACTTGTGTACGGATAGTTTTCACTGAATGGATCACCGCAGTCAGCACATAGATAACATTGAATCATACTTTGACTTCGATCAACATCTAGAAGATATTGAGTGCAGGTTTTTGTTCAATTGAATTTCGATGAAGTAGCTACTTACTATTAATGAAAAGTAGAAGATAGAAATAGAAAATATAATTCAATTTACACATGTTGAAATTAATTGTAAATGTCAATCGAATGAAATATAAAATCGTTTGAGTGCTGAAAAATTATTTGCTTCAAATTTAATAATTATTGATATTTCAAGGGCGTAGACATGTTTTTAAGTTAAAATCATTACTTTACTGTTCTTGTTTTTTTTCTATGATATGTCATTATGTCTATTAACTTTTACAAATTATAATTTCGACGATAGATTTCAATGTATCTCAGGTTTTGTTCATTGAGTAGAAAATCAAATATTGTACTAGATGTTCGTATATTGATTCAAAGAATGAATAAAAGAAATAGACCTTCTTCCATCAATACTTCTGATAGAATTGTCAAATAAGAACGAACAACAAAATTTAACAATGTATTATATTTGTTGATTGATGCGGAGGTTGTTCTCTTATTGATGAACATGGAGAACAAAAATTGATCAATACATGAATAAAGTCTGTTGTCATTTCTTTTGTTATAGTAGTTGTTCATCGTTCGAATTCAGATGATTCAAATACATTTCCTTCTTGTTGGTTTCGTTTTTCTCTATAGTAAGTTAGATTTTTTTTCGAGTTGAAATCGAAATTCTATTTGATTTTTCTATTTAAAATAAAAAGATATTCAAGTGATTGATTCAGTTGTTTGTTACCAGTGTACCGATTGTCCAGAACCATTTATTGAAACTTATCCTTATGTTACTTTATCGAATAATACAAACTTTCTTGCGCAATGCACTGTAAGTTGCAAGTTTTTCTAATCATACGTCATTTTCTTCTCGTGAATTTTAGAAAACAGTCATGATTATGGGCGATGAACGTCGTTTAGTATCGAGAGGTTCAGTTTTCTTTTGTCCGACTCAAGCTACATCCAGTAATGTTCAAATTTATTGTTGTGCTAGTGATTTCTGCAATTCATCTACTCATTTAAGTTCATCATTTTTAATGTTAAATCTTTGCTTTTTTATTCTTATATTACTTTATCTATCTATGTAATTTCTTTGATATAATCAAACTTTATATTCACTGTATTCACGCACGGAAAATACTCATCGGAATTTCTTCTCAAGAAATAAAATGATACTCAATATAATCTCGTAATTATTTCTACTAAGTTAAAATTGATTTCTTAAAAGAAAAACATAACAAAAAACAAATTTATTTAAAAACAAACAAATCTAAACTATGAGATTCTAAGTTATCAGAAAAGGTTTAAAAAACACCAAACGGTGCGACAAGCCATGAATTATGCTTTTTTCAAAGCATGTTGAAGATTTGAGGATTGTACACTGACTCACTTATAAAATAAGGGCCTCACCCACTAAGGGAAAGGCCCCCATCCGATGCCGTAGCGGATGAGGCCCTTCAGCAATGGTAACCTTGATCACACGAGCTATAAAGCCATAGCTTTTTTGCTGCTTGTCAGCGTCTGAAAACGTCTTGCGACGATCATCATTACGAACCCTCTTAAGATTCACCCTGAGTTGCATAGCATGTTTCGAATGTTGGCGTAGCTCGAGTCTGTACATCTACCACATTTTGAATTTGATAGTTGACGAATGCCGATAGGATCGCGAGATTAATGAGAATCGGAAACAGAGTAGAACTCATAGAAATTGCTGACAAAAAGTTATGCCTTTTTAATCAGAAAACTATTAAAAATACTACGTAAGTATTTTAATAGTTATGCACGATTTTGAAAAGCACAATCTATTTGCCAACTGTCTTCTTCGAATTTTTCCTCCCTTTTCCATTCTCACAGATATTGAAATATCTATTTTTCTCACAGATTCTACCTTCATCCAAACATATCAAACCAGCAATCGCGTAGAATAACACACACAAATCTGCCAATCATTTCGAATTTTTACCAAACAAATTGCCCAACATTTCTTGAAATGTTCATATTGCACTATTATCGATAATAGCGAATTTCATAATGTTTGACGATTGCTTTTTACAGTAAATTTGCCCAAATCGGTGCCAAAGCCTTAGTTTTGAAATCGATAAATCCATGTATCCATTGTCATACTAAACGCTTAGCATATGCATTTGAGCTGATATTGGTTTATAGAATTGTGATTATACATTAGCCGAGCACACTGTTTTGGTATCCATGCGTATGCATTATTGAAACCTTAAAATAAATAATGTCTATGTCTATACTCATAATATTCATAAAGTCTATTAGACACACTTATATATACTAACTATTCGCCCGCACTCAAATGATTAGATATTTTCCCAGTTATTCACTCATTTTCAAGAATTTTCGTAATTCTTCTATTAAAAACATATGCGTATATATTACGTCATCAAGTTGCAAGGTGACTCATTTAGAGCATTCTAAGACCGTCCCCATCTTACTTATACTTACATTTTTCTACAGGACTTTTGAATGCCGTTGCCAAGATTTCAATTTTTAACCCAAATATCCATAGTTTTTTTTCGAAACACCCCTAAATATTGTAGACTCCGTTTTCCCCACTCTGCTCTCAACTATACTGGGGAAAAAATATTTGCCTATGTTTTTATAGTAACCAAAGAGCAATACAGAACAGAAAAAAGCTACCAATAAAAGAGAAAAAAAACAACATTCATCAAGCTTGTTGTTTTTTTCTTCTGACATTAAAGTATACGATGTTATCGTTTTTCAGCCTGTGGAAAAAACCTATTGGTTAAAACACCAATGATATACACATTTTTCAAATTTCTGTATACGAAAAAGATTGTTGGAAAATGGGCAAAAACCCAGTACTGATATCAATAATATTTTACTGTACATGATTCACAAAAATAAACTAATAGTTATAAATTCGTTTTTTTTCGATGAAAAAGTCGTTTCGAGTGAGTCATATCGAATTTCAACGAAACATTACAAAGGAAGTCGATTATTTGTAATTGAAATATTATATTTAAAAGAACATTTTGAATTCATGTCAAAAACATGTTTGTTTAATTAAAATACTTAATAGAAAACAACATAACGAGTGTTTTTTCGAGGGTGAGAACAACACTTATGCCATTATACGAAAGTGTTAGAGTGACTTGAAAACAAACAAACAGACATCAGTTGACTGATTTCAGTTTCGAAAGGGGTCGTTTGTATCTGTTCAATCGAAATATTCTTGACAATTGTATGAAACATTTACATTTCGTATTTTAACAGAAGTTATATAACGTTCTTCGTCAAAAAAGAGTTCGTTACATAGTTACATTCATACTAATGGTTAAACTCAACCAATCGAATTGAATGATTGTTTGGAATTACTGCATAATAATAAAACTAGTTGAAAAGATACCTTTCAAAAGGTTCAATTCGAAAAAATGAAAATAAACAATTTTCTAGCTTCATAAATCCAATTTTCTTTTAGAATTATTTTAGTAAGAATAAATAATGTCTTTCTACTATAATGATAGTCGACGATGGTCATATAATGGAAGTATTGATAGTCAACGTAAAAGTATTTATTCAAGTTATGGTAGTCTTACCAATAATGATTCATCGATGGTAATGAACAGATGTTTAACAAATTTTTTTTTAGATAAAGCCACAAGACTTTATCTCGCTCTCGCGTTCTCATTTCATTCTTCCTCATTAACATGAAACCCTTGAAAATTATATGCATCTACATGTTACCAATTTTTCTCTCTCTCTCGATGAATGACATCATAAACAAATCCCTTATTGAACATAAATCAAGGCTTCGGCGTGTGTGTGTGTGTGTGTGTGTGTGGATATACGTATCTACATATCTATCGTTCAAATGTGAATGAAAAAAAAGTCGCGTAGTATTCTTTGTTCTTTCGCATTTTGTGAAATCTGAATCGATGTTACTCACAAACATTCATTCATTTTCGCGTTTTTCTTTCTTTCTCATCGTTTTGACTTGCGCTATTGCCATGTCTAAAAATTCATTCAGACCATTGCCAGCTGTTACATCGATTGCTACTTTAAAATTTTCATTTCTTTTTTTACTGCTTGTTTTTTAAGTTGTTTTGCACATGCATATATAAAGTACATACAATAATTCGTTAGCAAAAAGAAAAAAAAGAATCGAAGAGAAAGAAAATGAAAGACAGAAGCTTGTTTACCTAATCTTATGTATACATCATCTATTTCTCTCACTCTTTTCCTCAATTGTCAACAGATGACCTTCGACTATACATCTGATACAAAAATGAGACATTGATAAGATTTTCTGTGTTTTTTTCTCTCTTCTCTTTTCTCTTTCAAATTAGGAGCTCACTGACGAACACGTTATACGTTTACTTGATCAAGCTATTGATCCATACGACGATCATTCAACGATGAGTTCACGACGAAATCTACCACCGGTACCAACTCAACTCAATCTATCGAATAGTCATTCACAATTCAATTCACGTTCGGCTATTGAAGATTTATTTGATGTATTTGAAAATGATGCTGAATTTATAACAATGGGCAAACGTTTATTAAATAAAAAACGAAAATTAGAACAACTAAGAGCTCATTTAAATCTACCAGAGAATTTATCCAATGAAGATACAGTCAAATTATTACAATTGAGAGAACGTTTAAAAGCAAAACGAAGACTTCGTATGTCGAATTTTTGATTTGATTTCGAAAAGTATCTCTCGCTTCTTTTTTTTTTACTTAGCTATGATTTTTATCGAACCAGAAAATATCTCACCAAATACAGAATTAACAACAATAAATCGCAAACCATCGACAAGTATGCCCGATCTAACACCGGCAGCTTTGTATGTTGTTTGAAGAACTAATCAAACAAATCAATGAATGATTCATATCTCACGTCATGTTTTAGTATTGATACAACGAATCAGTCATCATTATTCGATATGAATACATCATTAAACAGTTCAGTCTACCGAAAACGACGACGAAAATCTCTTTTTCGAGTAAATAGAAAATATTTTGTGTGTCTTTAATTTCACTTGTTCTTGAATTTGTTCAAATTAGTCAACTCTAACATTAATGGTAAAGTAGAACACTGAATTTCGTCTACTGTTCCTTTTATATAATTTTTCAACGAGAAAAAAAATACAGAACATGATATTCATTATTTTCGCATAAATTAGTATTTTAAATAATCAAATGAGTTTATGTTCTATGTTTTCCACCCGAAAGGCATCGCGCACACAGCTTAGGGATTAGGATTTAATCTTCAAAATGAAGAAAAAAACACACATAAACTATTGTTTTTACTTTGTTTTTATTAAAATAGAAACAAGTCGGTCCTGAATTCGTTCTGAAACCTAATAGTAAAGTTGAAAAAATTACTGTTCCTACTCGGGTAAGCTGAATGTCGAATTCAATTATATTAATAATAACATTTTCTTTTCTTTAGAATTCAGCGGAATGCATTTGTAATGTAATTGTACTCCTTCCAAATAATAATCGTGTACAAATTGGCTGTAAACCCGATGCAACCGTGCGTGTTATTCATGAAACAATCCTATCCTATGTCGATCTTATCGAACACAATCTATTCGGTCTTGCTATTCTTATTAGTAGATGAATCGTAGTATTTTTTTATTAGTGTTAAATCAATTGTTAACTTTCTTTAGATAGTGAATATTGTTTTCCTTCAATGGATTTAAAAGTTTCGAAGTTAATCCATGATTCGAAATGGAAACTCGGTCAAACAACATTCGTTATGCAATTGAAAATAAAATATTTTGTCAATGATATCGCTCTACTCAGGTTGAACATCAAATAAAACTTTATTTTTCGACTTTTTTTGTTTGTCTCTTATAGGCATTTTTTAACACAACACTTTTTCTATCTTCAATTTCGACAAATGATTCTAGCTGATATGTTTCAATTAACAAATGAACAAAAAATTTCATTTGCATCATTAGCTTTTCAAGCTGAATATGGTGATGCGACGACTGATGATCAATATCCAACAGATTTTATTGTTGAACATTATGCATCGAATGATTTAATTAATTCTGTAAAGATTTCAATGAACGAATAAAACAAGACAATCTTTGTTTTTTTAGTACGGTAGTTCCAATTTACGACGAGAAATTCTTGAAAGACAACGATTTTATGCCGAATTAAATGATGTACAGGCTGAACGAATGTTTGTTGAAAATATTATGCAATTAGGTAAATAAGATTTATTAAAAAGAAAATTGAAAATATACTTTTTTTTTGTAATGAAGATGATTACGGTTATCATATGTATAAATTATATAAAGATGATGATATCTATCTTGTTGGCATTCGTTTACGAGATATAACAATATGGCGTATTAAAAATCGACAACGAAATACGAAATCCACTTATGATTGGGATCAAATCGAACGAATTGCTCATGATAAAAAATCATTTTCAATTATATTAAAACGACAAATTACTACCGACGGAAAAATTAAATATCTCACGAATAATAGTAAAAAGTAATCAAATTTTTCATTTTTCTCTTGCCAAATTCCAATCGAAACAAATCATTGTAGAGGAAAATATCTATTTGAATTATGTTACGATACTTATACATATACGAAATCATTACTACTAAGACATAATAGTCGGTATAGTTTATTAAATGAACCAATAAATGATGGTAAATCTTTGATTTTATTAAAACAAGACAAATATTTTTTTGTTTGTTTGTTCAGTTGAGTTCATAAGAAATAGTTCTGACGGTGATAGTATTGATTTCAATGTAAGATAGAATAGGATTTCTTTCGAAATGAACGAATCTCTTTTGAATCTACTAGCCAAATCATAATCGATCACATTCACAAGAAAATATCGACACATTGAACAAGTAAAATATTTGAAATGAAATCATAGAATTCATTCAGAATGACTTTATCTAGAAATGCAAGCAATGTCTACGAAGTCGATCTATACAAAGATAACAATAATAGCTTAGGAATGTCGTTGATGGGTGATTCGAATGCAGGCATATTTATTAAATCTGTTCATCCATTTGATGGCAGTGCGGCAAGATCAGGAAAAATACAAACAGGTTCGTGAGAAAGAAACAAAATAAAGCAATAATTTCAATAATCTAGGCGATCGGCTTTTGTCGTACAATGGAAAAAGCGTGAATGGTATGACTGTACAAGAAGTTGCTGATGCTCTTAGTTTATTAAGAAATCCATGTCGATTGAAATTATCTCGATATGATAATTCGACATTCAATCGAAGAGATTTCACAAGACGACCAATGAGTGTCGATGCAAATGCAAATCGTCCATCGAATATTCTCTCGGTATGGAATAGATGAAATTTTTATGTTTAAACAAAAAATAATTCTGTTCGGAAATATTCGTAGACAACATGGCCACCGGAAAATAATCATTCGAATACGTTGCCACCGAAACGACTTTTATCAAATGAAAGTATTCGTACACAAGCATCGGATCTATCGAGTTCACATGATATTAAAAGTGCTGTTTTTCCTGTGACAATTGATAAATTAGGACATCAAAGTCTTGGATTTCTCGTTGTTGTAAGTGATTCAATTAATTGATTGATATAAAGTGAATTTGTTGGATTTTATAAGGGAGGTTTGGATTCTGAAATTGAAGATCATGGTGTTTATATAAAAAGTATAACATCTGATGGTGCAGCTGCAAGATCAAATTTACTAATGGAAGGTGATAAAATCTTAGAAGTCAATGGTTCATCATTAGCTCGAGTAACACATTCCGAAGCCGTCGATCTATTTCGTGCTGCAACAGGACCAAAATGTCATTTACTAGTTCAACGTCTTATCTTTCCCAATACATCACGTTCATCATCAGCAACCAATGAGAACTATCCATTTGTTCGATCAGGTATTCATCATTAAAAAACAAAAAATGCCTATAGAAATGAATTGAATTTCGTAGAAAATACATTCGAAGTGAATCTACAACGAGATCAAAATGGTCTAGGTCTTAGTCTCGGCGGTGGAATATCGGAGAATAAACCGATTGAAGTCATCGATATCTATCCAAATCAACCAGCTGCTCTATCTCGACAATTGAAAGTTGGAGATATCATTTTATCTATCAATGATATTCCGATGTACAATCGAAATATTCGAGTAGAAACAATTTTCTTATTTCAAATAGAATAAGAATTCGAATCTTATTAGGATGTTCCTTCAATTATCGGTGATTCGACACGAGATATAAAGCTACTTGTTTGTCGACCTGATCGTCAAGAATATCGTGATTATTTAGTAAAAACGATTTGCAATTCTATGTTAATTTGAGATCGAAATGAATTTATTTAGATACGACGAGCGAGTGATGAGAGTCAGTCAAATCGACCTGATAGTGCTTTTCGTAATTTACCACCGAAATCACCTGGTCACAAACGTCTCCTACCAAATGTTTCGAATAAAATCAAACGTGGAGAGGTAACGGTCGACTTTTTGTTAAACATTAATCTAAGCTTTACTCTAATTGACTTCGAAGAGAAAGAAAAACAAATCTCACTGAAAAATAAGAAAATTCAGTGATTTTAGTGTTTTCATTTTCTCATCTCTCTCTTCTTTTCTTTCTCAATAATTCTAACTGTCATTGCCATAATTCGAAAACGCTTATTGAAACACATAATAGGTGTTTGCAGTGATAATGAACAAAGAAAAAGATAGTGGTTTTGGTTTTACATTATCAGCCGGTTCAACATCGATCGGCTATCCGCATATACGATCGGTTTTACGTGAACCAGCTCTATCAGCTGGCTTGAAACATTGGGATCGAATTCTATCGATAGCCGATTTCGATTGTCAAACAATAACTCATCGAGATCTTGTTGCACGTCTTCGTTATTCGCCAACAGGTCCCGTACCTTTCGTTATCTATCGGCCACGTATTGACGAAATCGTACATGCAAAAGAAAAATGTCGACAATTGCAAAATGCATCACATGCATCCATGAGCGTTGGTGTGAGTTAGAGAGTGTCAATTTTCTCGCTCTCTATTCTCTCTCTCTCTCGTTTTGTGAAACACTTTCGCATGTCATTGAGTTTCTCTTTTGTCACATCGATGTGCATTACGTTTGACTTTGTAATCGTTAACAATGATAACATGTGTGCGAGTGTATTTGATAAGCATGTCAAGAAAAACTTATACTAATTTTTGAATTGTGTTCACCTAGGATCAATCGGGAACGAGCAATTCAGCACCACCATCACCTGTTATACCTTCGAAATCTATTAAATCTGAGTTCCTTTCGGAGCCAGTGGTAAGACAAAATAGTTAATAAATAAGAATTTCAATTTCTTGCTTTAAAGCAATACGAAAAACTTCAAATCACATTACCTAAATCTCCCCAAGGAACGTACGGTATTGGACTTAGTCAAATCGATCCGGAACAACATCGTGGTGGAATATTTATATGTGCACTTCAACCAAATGGAATTGCTGAAAAAGATGGACGATTACGTATTGATGATCGATTAATATGTATTAACGATCAAAATACAAGTCAAATGACATATCGAGAAGTCGTTGAAACATTGAAAGCAACAACTAAAAAAGGAGTTAATCTTCTTGTTGCCAGGTATTTTATTTATTTATTTCTATTTTGAATATCAAAACTTATTTTATGGATATATTTAGAGCTATTTCTGATGTTTCGAATGCCAATAAAGATAATATTATTACAGAAAAAGATATGGCACCAGTAAAAAAAACAAATGACTTTATATAAAAAAAGATTCTTATGAAATATTTAGGCACATGATGAAACGAAAAATCGTGAATCAGCTATTGAAAAATTAATACCACGTGAAAAACCCAAACTAGCACCTATAACCAAACTCGATAAGCCGACAACAACAACAACAACAGCAGCAAATCTGCCCGCAGGTGGAGCATTGCAAGCACTTATAGAACAAGCAGGTCGACCTGTACTTCCTACTTCACTTGATGTACAGCCAGAACACAAAGAAGTCATTAAAGAAAAAGAAAAGGAATCTCCAATAATCAATAAACAGCCCGATGAAGATACAACTGATAAGAAAAAGCCATCACCAGTGACTCCTCGATCACCGGAACAACCACCACCAGCATCAACGACAACTACAGAGTTAAAACCACCCACATGTAACCAAAGAAATACTCATCATTTGTGTTCTTCATTTCTTTTCTGTCTTTTTTAGCTTCACAAGCGGGTGATATTACTAAACGAACACAATACTATCAAGTAAATCAAATTGATAATATTCGTGTTACGTATTTCTTGTGAAATTTTATTATAGAAAGCAGCAGCCAATGAAACTTTAGTGTTAAATGCAGGTGTAGCTGAAAAAGTCGAAAATTTAACTATGCAATTAATTGAAAAGATTGGTACACCAGCTATTACGATGGACACGGCTAGTCTAATGGATGAATCACGTGAAATCGAAATGAAACTTGATTCCAATGAATATTTAGAAGAATTTCGCGTTAGTCTTCATTTAACTATCTTGAAAATCAAAGAAAACTTTCACTGTCTAGGCATTGAAAACGATTAATGAACATGAACCCATCGAATTATCATCAGTAGCTATACAAACCGAAAATAAAACGTTAAATCGTTTTCAAAATATTGTACCCTACGATTTCAATCGCGTTGTTCTCTCAACTAAACCAGATTATATCAATGCCAGTCATATTGCAATACCTATCGGAGAAAAATCTATGAAATATATCATATGTCCGCCACCAGTATCCGACAGCATCAGTTCGTTGACTTTTTTTTAAATTTCAATTCAAACTAAAAAAAAACTATGCGCATTTAGATGACTTTTGGCAGATGATTGTCGAACAAGGTGTGAAATGTATTGTAGGAATTTTTAGTGATCAAGATTTAAAGAAAATGAAATGTCCAAACTATTGGCCAGCGAGTCTCAGATCAACCATGACATTGTCACCATTGTAAGATCGAAGTTCTCTGTTCTTCAAGGTATTTAATTGAATATTTTAGTTTATCAGTAACTTTAATCAAGCAACGTGTATTAAATAGTGAAATCGAGATCAAAGAATTCGTTATCACAATAAACGAACAACCAAAACCTAAACAAGAACATTCAGTTATATTTCTTACATATACAAAATGGCCACTTGACGATAAAATTCCATCGGATACACATTCATTTCTCAGTCTTATTCATCTTGCACATTCATATCAAACCAACGAAGTACCATTGCTCATTCATTGTAATACAGGTGTCGGACGAACAGGATGCACAGTTTTAACTAGTTTATTAATTATTAAAATGATACGTGGTAGATCATTAGATATTTTTACAATGGCTAAAGAATGTCGACGACAACGTTCAGGTCTCATTCAAACTGAACAACAGTATCGATATATTCATGAATGTGCACGTGATACACTCAATATTGCTATTGAAAATGCGATTATGCGTGGTGCTCTATAAGATCTTGTTTTGTTTGTTTGTTTGTTTGTTTTTTGAAAAATAAAAGAAAAAACTCATAGCTAATCAGCCAAGCAATTTACTCGTTTCTTTTTATCTGTTACTATTGAGATAAGACTCATGTAAAATAAATATATCACATTTACAAAACGACACAAAAAAAATTCAAATGAATTCGTCATTAGCTGTTCTCACAGTAATTGCACATCCAGACGATGAAACTCTTCAAGCTGGTTTTCTTCATGCGTTAACACATAAAGTAAATGCTATTGTTGATCTTGTTTGTATAACAAATGGTGAAGGTGGTTTTCGACATTCAGCATCATCCGAATCTTTATATAACAATCTTCAATTATCTATTGAACATATCGGTAGACAACATCTACCACGAATACGTAAACAAGAACTGTTATCTAGTGCAAATATATTAGGCATACGAAAAATTTTCTTCTACGATCAATTAGATTTAAAATACGATCGAAATGTTGATGTTGTCTTCGCTGAACAATGGAATAAAGATATTGTTCGTCAACAATTATTACAAACGATTACCAATGGTAATGGTACAAATGGTTATGATATTATGTTGATTATGTTACCACATAGCGAATCTCATGGTCATCATACAGCATCAGGAATTATTGGATTAGAAACGATTGAATATTTACAAAAGAATTCATCGTCAAACATAAAAATTCCGACTGTTCTCGGTGCATCAGAATTTATTCTCAATCATTTACCAACATACGATTCACATTCATTAAGTAAAATATCTTTGAATTTACCAAATCAATTCACATTTAATCGTACATGGAAATTATCGAATACAAGTTCACTTGTTGATTACCAAACGATTGTTATTTGGACTTGTAGTGAACATAAATCTCAAGGTAGTCTAATTTCCGAAACATTAACAACATATAACAAACAAAATGAACAATATTTTTATTTTTCTATCAATGATGAATTAAATGGTCGATCACGTTTATTATTGATTGAAAATCTATTTATACAACTAGCTGATTTACACCGATACAATAGTGGAACCAACTAGTTTTCATATACAATAGAAAACGATGACAAATAGAGAATTTTTCTCTCGTATCTGTATTATATCCATTTGGAATTTTAATATAAAAAAATGTTCAGTAAATGCAAATGACTCGTGACAGTCGTTTTTTGTTTCTCATGCTTTTCTTTTCCTATCCCTTGGGCAAACTCATCAAATTCTATATGAGATAACATTATATATTTTCATAGTCTTTGCTGTTTTGTCATCTGCTATTATAAAACTATTAAACGATAAGTGCAAAGAAAAAATGATTTTCTATCGAACTCGTAAACTCTCTAATATAATCTAGAAAGATCGAATGAGTTTTTCTATCCGAGACTATTGACATCCATTATAGAGAAGAAAAAAGAACGAGTCAGTTAATCTGGCAGAAAAGAAACAGAAAGGTGGCGGATCTATTGTCTGCTATTCACTCGTATATGTTAACATTTAAAAAAATAACACGCAAAAATACTAATCATCTTACCTTAGTTGTTTTTCTCTTTCTCTCTCTCTATTATATTCGGGAATTATCCTTTAGAGAATAGCGTATTATTCTCTTGTTTTCTCTTTTTGACTCTTGTCTACTTCAACCTTATTTATGATCATTTGTATTTCATTCATTCGGTTCAATGATATACGGTAATTACATGTTTGAGTATGTGACTTACCCGAAAAAGTTCCTAAAAGTCAATTTCATCATCGATTTGCCTAATTAAACTGTTATTTATTTGATGTTTTTTTTCTCATGAAAGGATGCAAAAAAAAATAGAACTCAGATCTTGTTTTCATCATTCATACTAGAAATACTATCCAACTATTTGAGTTTGATTACATTTTAGTTGATGAGAGTGAGAGGATGAAACAAAAACGAGTAGATCAAAGGCTAGGTCAATAATAAATTTTTGTTATTTTTGTTTTTAGTTCTCTTTTATCAGTTCTAGATTACGTAGGATTCATAAAATCAACAAAACTCAAAGAATTCCAAAATAATGAGCATCCAATTTTCAGTACTTGTTTGCGTTTGCATCGCTTTGACTGTACCATTACTGGTTATGTCCACACCAAATCAACTTCTCGACAATTTTAATAATGATATGCAAGATTATCCAACAGAATTACAACAACCCATCGATTCGTTTCAAAATGATGAATCAAATGATGATCATCATTTTGTTTTAAGAAAAGCAACTGATTTGGAACAAATCTTAAAACCATGCAATCGAATGCCAGCTAGTGGCCGTGGTCAAGAATATGCCGATTGCGTACGAAGTCGTATGTTACTTATGGGTAAACGTAGACGACGAAATTTAAATTAACAATTATAAACTATCTTTTTCATCGTCCTCCTCTTCTTCTTCTTCTTTTCCCGGCAATGAGTTTACACAATAAATTATAAATCTTGGTGTGTGTATTCGTTTATCACACTTGTATCTCGCGCTCGTTCTTTCTTCTTTATCTTTGAAATTATTAATAAAGAATACGAAATCGAAGAAAAATTGTCGAGAACTATCATTGAATTAGCTGTTCTTCCTTTTACTTCTATTCGGATTATCAGAGAACAAACTATTCAATAAGACAAACAAGAATGACTGAAAAAATCGAATGGATTTTGCGACATTTTTTTTTTGTTAGATAGACTTCGAACGTCAACATAGGCGTGCCAATAGTCTCGTGTGACTTATTTATCGATAGACTGGTTTTATTCAATCAAATATACGCATCGATTCAAGTTCATAACACACGATTATAGTTGAGAAAATTGGCATTATTTATTCAATTAGTCTATGTCTTTTTCAGATAAAATGTTTTTTTTCTAAATATTTTTTAACTACAAGTCTATTATTCACTTGAACTCCTTTCAAGTTAAGGTGCTATTTCATGCTAATAAATATATTTAGTCACACGATGAGAGGTGAAGAAAAACAATACATCCTAAACTCATTTATAATCAACTGTTAATTAACAACATAAGAATAATAAAAGAGAAATGTTGTCCTCAAAATTTAATTAATAAGTGATGATGAATGACGAGGTGTTGCTTTGTATTTATTAGAAAACATAGACAAAAGCTAAGTCATCCACAACAACCATGAAATTCATTCTATAAAAAGATACCATTTGAAATGATTTTTTAAAAGCTTGATCATTTTGTTACGATGAAATCTAGCGAGTTTCTCATTATTTCCTTGAGGAAACTCGGCAGACATATTTGATAAAGAAAGACCGAGGTTCATGTTTTCTTCGAGGTATTCTATTATTTAAAAATATGTATGTGACATGATGCGAATGATCTCTACTGTCTCTTATAGGAATCTAATTTAGGGTACTTTCCGTTGTCTATGAATAACCAGGTAAAATGTGAACATTTTATTGCTTTATTAATCTATGAAGAAGATAACGTATGAACCATGTTAGATAACCGGCTTGTACAGAAAAGAAAACTAAACCTAGAAACGATAGAATAAATGCTATATTAAACATAACTTTAGCTCGTGTTATCTCATTATTTTTCGTCGCTTGTCTAGCGTAGATAGTTGCTATAATTGATGGAATTGTGCATATCCAACAGCCGAAAATACACACAGTATACAAAGTACAAATATATTTATTTGTATAAGCAAGATGACGTTCGGTTTCGAATAAAAATATTCCACCATCCTTTGAATTTCCTATTTCATTATCAAAAGAATCTGTACGATAAATAGGTTGCAATGGTGGTATAGGCGAAGCTGGAAGGTGAATAATTGTACTCGATGATGATGATGTTATTGGTATCGAAGGTAGAGAAGTCATTCGTTTTGTTTTCTTCTGAAGAAAAATGTTAAGGTCATATGTTTCTTGGCGCTATGTTTATGTTCATTAAAAGATTTGATATTCTTATTAAGAAAAAAAACACCAACGTTACAGAACAAACAATGACGTTTGTTGAAATTGCGTCAATAGCAACAGAAGCCTTTTTTTTGTTTGAATGCAATCAACAAGTTTTATGTCATTGGTGTTGACAACATCTAACAGAAGTAGATGTTCCTTTTTTAAATAAACAGAAAGGAAAAGCAAACAATTTACAGTGTCTTTTCGCTTTTGAACAGTTAATAAAATAATAGTATTGTTATTATTAAATTTTCGGACATAAAAAAAAGATCATAGCACGTAACTAAATCTTTTTTTCGAACTAAATAAAAATTAATCGATATATTAAGTATAAGCAACCCATCTTGAACCGCGTGGTGGTTCTCTCGATGGACTGCATACTTCACATCGACAGTTTGAGTATTTGTCATGCGATGGACGTAATTCTGACATCTTAATTACAACTCCATTCTGTCGGTTAGGCAATTCGTACCATTTAGGTGGCGAGTATTGATACTGATATTCAGAAGGAGATGACAATTGTTTTGGTCGATGAACTGAATTAACAGGCATATACCACCAGCGAGGATCGTATGTTTCGACTTCTGCTCTATGTTTACGATGACGATGATGATGATGATGATATTTTTGATGACCATGATGTTGATGTTCATGGTGATGATGACTATGATGTTGATGATGATGATGATTATGATTATGGTGATGATGATGGCCATGATGATCATTATGAAAATTGACAGGTAGATGCTGTTCATCGTAAATTGGATAGGAATAAACGAGTTGGTCCTGAAATGGCTGATTCCAATATGATGGATAATGATATTGAGAGATAGGCGGTAAATGAACATTTTCTTTTGATCTAAATATAGTATTTGGCTTTTTATCTGGTTGATTACGATTTGTCTTTAATGGAGATGTTGAAAGTTTAACAGATTCATCAATAGCAACTAAAATTTTGCGAACAAATTTTATTTTTAATTTTTACTTGAGAAAACAAAAGAGAAGCTTACCAACACCAGTTGGTATTACATTGTCTGGAACTAGTTTATTTGTTTGTGGTGCACCATGACCTACTGTATATCCTGATGTTTCAACTGAATTCGCGTCTGCTTCTGTAAATAATCGACTTTGTGGTCTTTCACCACTTTGTTCATCGGATTTCTTCTTGTGATGTTTCTTTTTTCGACGTTTTTTGTCTTGCGACATTCTTCTATCGATATGATTACTAAATGAATGCATTTTGCTTCTATATTTCTCGTTCTTTTACTCTCTTACTTCAATTTTCGTGAACTATGCAAAAAGAGCAAACAATCGTTTGATTCATACGATTAAATTCTTTAAAAAAAAACATTTTATTTTTCTTCGCAATCGCAATTTCATTTTCATTCTGTTAGTTTCAACAACAATGTTTTAAATGCATTCTCTTTCGTTTTATACTCTTTAATAAATTTCTAAGAATAACACAAAGACAACTTAATTCCAGCCTTTGAACAATCGTAGACTAATCCAGTCTCATAGCACCTGTTAATTACATAGCAACGCAATTTCAATTATCTATTGTAAAGAATTTCTTTTTCTATAAATTATTTCATTCATTCATATGATATTCTTTTTTTTTCATAAGTAAAAAGAACTCGAATCAGACAATAATAAATCAAAAAGATACAAAGTACGCATCTTATGTCAGACCTATAGATTAATGGGTATATAATAGTCATTTATTTTCGTGTTTTCCGAACGTATTGTCAATCTTTTCTTGTTAATTAGATGTCATATTAAATATCAAAAACATTTCCTATCTGTTGAAGTTTGTTTAGTTATTTATTACAAAAAAGAAATAATGATCAATTTGAAATATCTATACAAATAATATACTCAGTAGATTTTGAGCAAAAAAAAACAACGTGACGTGAAAACATTTTTACGTACAAAGAAAAAAAAAGAATTAAACAATTCACCGATAAGAAAGAAAAACATCATAATACGACTATAATATCGATTTAATTGAAGCCAAATAGATTTTTAAACCAATCGAAATATGATCTTGCCAATGATCCGGTTTTATCATCATGATGATTATCGAGACAATCATCTTCTCGAATCGATATTTGATTTGGTCGAGAACCTAATCGATTCTGTTTTGCGTGTGTCATCATTAAATCATGTTCAGCATCATACGAATATCGTTTCGTTTGCTGTTGAGATGAACGATTTTTCATGGGAGAATATGATATATTCGATATTCTTGTTGATGGTATTGAATCATGACCATTTAATGATTTATAATTCGTTATATTTGCTTCACTTATTTGTGTTCGATTAGGTAAGAATTGTTCTAATTGTTGTCGTTGTTCTGATTGTTGCGTGCTACGTGTTTTATCAAATCTATTTTTAAATAAACAACAATAGATACGTGTAAATTCCGAACGAAATTTAGCTCCGTAGATAATAAATGGTATGAATGTTGTAGCAGCATTAATTGTCGCGCAAAGATTAGCAATTGATTGAAATTTTCGTAGATAAAATGGTGCTTTTTCATTGACAAACATTTTTGCATTGATTAACCACATGATCCAAACAGTTGCCGATGGTAAACGTAAAACAAGAAGCATTATTGTTGTTGCTAACAACATTACAGTTACACCTGATAGAAAAAAAAAGGTTTAATTGATATATTTTGTTTTTCTTTAAAATTAAAATAATATCTCTATTATGTAAATAAATCAAGAACTTTCTTTCTTTTTCTTTATATCTGAGTTCTACTCCCAAGAGTTATGAATATTTAAGTATAATCGTTTCGAGTAAAATCTTCATTGAAAAGAGAAAAACGAGCAGCAAACATTTTCACTCAAGGTCTTATTAAACAAGATCATTTAAGTACATTATCCGAAACCATTTAACCTACATATACAGTTATTTATTTTGATTATTTACCTTGTTTCGTTGGTAGGGGTGCATTGTATTCTTCCGAACGTTGTTCGAGCACACGTATCGAAAGAAATAATTGTCGATTTAGAACAGCAATTGCAATCAATGGAATAACATAGACAAAGATTGAATTGACTAAAACGTAAATCCAACGAAAAATTGAATTTCGTCCTAATTGACTTAGTTTTAATTGATAGATTTTCTTTCCATAATGATTAATAAGAATTTCTGATAGGCCTCGATCTTCGTACGGTTCAAATTCGTAAAGTAATGGAATCGCATAAAAAACACCGATTAAAAATATAATCAGAGTAACACGTCGAGCATTTTTAATTGTACAATAAAGTGGACCGATGAATGGACGACATATCACTAGAAAAGAAAATTTACATGCAAATTAATCCTTGAGAATCTGTTCTGAATCGAAAGAAACGTACTTATCCATCGATCGATTGTGAATGCGGCACAGAGTAGAACACTAAGAACGCGACCGGTAATACTAATCGCTTCTAAATAGATAACAAAAACAATTACGATTAACTGACAAAGAGAGAGAGAGAAAGAAAATATCGTTTTTTTTTACGTACGAGCTATAATAAGTAATTTTGCGTATGTATATGTACGTGGTAATTCATAATCTAAGACTTTCAATGGAAATGCATCGAGAATATAGCCAGGTATGAGAAATAAACAGGTGGTAAAATCACTTAAACAAAGTCCAGTTAAGTAAACATATGTTGATAAACGCATAGTACGACGTATGAGTACGGAAAAACTTAATGCGTTACTAACACAACCCATTATGCAAAAGAATAGAGCACATATTCCATTGAGATAATGTTCAAATGGATCGCGTGTAAATGAATTTCGTATAGCTTCAAATAATGCTGATTGATCAATAACTAAATCATCGATAGTTACATTCGATGATCGAGCATCCATGATATACTGTTAAATTTTGTTTGTATTGATACGTTTTTATTTCATGATTTTCAAATAATTCTATTGAATCTATCTGAAATTATCAATGAATTAACAATCGATAATAAAATATGCTTGAATAACCATAACACACTCATGATTATTATTAATGATACTTACAGTTTCTTTTTCTCTTTACCAATGACGACTACCTATTTTATGCTTTCTCCGCATATCACAACCATCAAACAATTGTTTCTTTTTTACTTATTTACTTTCTTATCAATCTTACCTTGATTAATTCGGCAAGACAGATCAATTAACGAAAGAAAATATCTGATTACTAAATAAGGCAAAACAAGTATAGGAAGAAAAAAAAATGTTAGAAATAATAAACTTCAGTCTTAAAAATAAAAAAGCTAACAGCTTTTTCTTGTCGTACTCTTTACTATATAATATTAGGCCGCTAATAATAGGCTTGTTTGATGGCAACTGTCGAAAAGTCAACGAACGTAATGATAGACAGGAGATGATATATGGCAAGAAAGCAGAAAAAAAGAAAGATAAAGAGATATTAGGTCTATATATATACATACGTCAGTGGATAGATAGATATTTTGAGATGAACATTAGAGCAAGAAATTTAATCATTAGCTTTGGTTCGTATTAGTCTCTAAATCTAGATGTTCAGTCGATAATGGAGTGCTTGAGAGAAGAATGAGAAAAACATATGAAAATTGAGATATTATTCCTCGTGGAAAAAGATATAAGAAATGTGAAACAAATTCTTTTTCTCTTACCTTTATGACGTATTCTTTTAGTAGTATTACTGCTGTTTTCTCCGAGCTTTTTCTTTCCTTTTTCCACCTCGAATTCTTCTGTCCCTACGGCATATAAACATAAAACGCACGTCGACAAACAGTAGGAGGATCAGTATAACGTTTCGCTATTATCTATCCATTGGCTTATATTAAAAAGAAGGACAATAATCGTTAGCATATCTGCACGGGTCGATTCTACGTCGAAACCTGTATTTCCTCTGACGATTTCTCTCAAGATTTATTTATCGAAAATTACATTCGAAAGAAAACAGGACGACTCTGAACTAGGACAACGACTTTTCGATAAGAAAAATCTCGCTGCTTTTTTTTTGTTTATTACTACTACATTGACTTCTTTTTTCAATAGCATTCTAAATTGTAAGTACCACTTAAAGAATGTGTCGAAGGAAAACTCAACAATCTCATATAAGACAAAAAAAAGGCAAAATTACAACAAATGCAGATCCGTTTTAATTGACAGTTTCGTACAAACTAAATAATATGTGTTTTTTGAAAAAGAAAAAAAACTATATGAACACTTAATCGTTATTATTATTATCATCTATATGTCAAAGCTTGAAATAATAAAAAAAAATGTGTATCTATCTGTAAAAAATTTTATATCGTCTGCTTCTGTTTTTTTACTTAGTAATTTTCCTGTTTGAATACATCGGTAGTTAATAAAAATTTCTTTAGAAATCGAAAATATTCATATATGAATAGACAACTGACAATAACGTCGATACTTCTATTTGTGCGTGATAAAAAATAAAAAAAAAGATGAATGATAGAAAACGTCATTAGTATCCTTATGGATTCACACAACATCGACATCATCATGTTACTATGATTAAAAAAAAGAGATTCTCTAATTTGTCTATCATCGTATGAATCTTTCTTTTATCTCTACGAAGGAAATGATTTGCTAATAAAATTATGACGACAAATCTAACTTCCCTCAAGTATCAGTCGAATAACTTTTAAAAACACTTCATACTTAAGAGAGAGAAAAAAAAATTAGAGTAAAATACATTTCATTCAACTAAGTAACGGACTAATTAACCAACTGATGCTTATATTTTATTCATTAATTCAACAAAACAAAACAAAATAACAATACTATGTTTATGTTGAATGGTAGTTAATACGGAAGCAAAAACTGTCTCATTTGAATTTTTTATTTGATTGATTTTCCCCTGATATCAGTCGCATACATAATCATCGTTTAGGAGATTAAATTTTTTTCGGTACTTCGCCTACGAATGTGTACTAACGACATCTATAACAAATGTCGATAAATAATTTCCAATTTCGAATAATTTCTCAAAAAAAATGAAAATTAATGAAATTTTTTCATTCGGAAAAAACATTTTCCCAACATTATCTTGTTATTGCACCACCACAAGGCACCTTTCTTATATGTGACTCATGTTTTTTTTTATCGAACAACTTGTCTGTCTCACAAAAAATAAAGTCCCACGCACGCACAAACAATCCGTTCGTTCGTTTGTTCATCGTGTGCATACATCCGTAATTATCTTTATTGAATAGATTGTGTTTTTAGTCTTAATTATCAAAACTCAAAAGTTAAACATACGAAATCATCCTTAAATGACGAGTTTGACGAGTTCGAAATCACCATCATCAACTTTGTCAACAAATAGTACAAAAATTTCCTCAACAACAACGAAAAAGGAAGTTAACAATAATAATACATCCAATGGAAATTCATCGAAATCAACAACAATCGTGCTGAAAAAAGATTCCCATTCGACAACACCAGCAATCAAACGTAAACCTCGTGTTATATCGAGCAGTGACGAATCCGATGATGATAATCGAGCATTGGTAAGCAGAGAAAAAACTCTTTCTCGGGCGCGCCCTTATTTTTCTTTTTGTTTCGTTCATCGAATGAAATTAACATTTGTTTTACAAGAGATTCTTAAAGAAATTGTGTTCCGATAAACAAAAATCATTTTCATTGATTAATGTTTGTCTTTTTTTTGTTTAATTAGGCTAAAAAAGTACCAGTTGTCAATGGACAATCTTCATCGGCGACACCAGTCGTGAAAAAAGAACCAACAACAATAACAACAACACCGACGAAAAAAGACACGACGATCGTGATTAAAAAAGAACCAAAAGTCGAACCATCGCCGCCAAAACGCAAAAGCCAAACTGCTGAATCCGATGATGATATTCCATTGGTATGTTTTTCTTGTTCATTGATCTTTGAAATTCGATTTTACGTTTTATTTTAGGCGAAAAAAGCCAAGAATCAAGCCGAGAAAAAACCGACTCCAGTGACTCCGGTTGTCAAAAAAGAGAAACCATCAACTCCCGTTAAAAAACCAACGCCAACTGTTGTTAAACAAGAAAAAGTAACACCGAAAAAATCAGTCAAATCAACACCAACGAAACAAACGACTACTGGCAAAGGAAAGGGCAAAGAGGTCAAAGGTATTTGGCGATGGTGGGAAGAACCCGTCTGTTCCGATGGTCGTAAATGGACGACACTCGAGCACAACGGTCCACTTTTTCCTCCTCCATACGAATCTTTGCCGAATAACGTGAAATTCTTTTACAATGGCGCTGAAGTGAAACTAAAAGATCCTGCCGAAGAAATCATGACGTTCTATGCTCGTATGCTCGATCATGATTATACATCTCGCCCGGCATTCAATCAAAATTTCATGTCCGATTGGCGTAAAGCAATGACACCGGCCGAACGCGAGCTCATCAAAGACATACGAAAATGTGATTTCACTCAAGTGGCGAATTATTTCAAAGAACTAAGTGAACAGAGAAAGAACATGAGCAAAGAAGAAAAGAAACAATTGAAAGAAGAAAATGAACGCCTCCGAAAAACCTACGGATATTGTCTATGGGATACGCATGAGCAGTCAGTGGGCAACTACAAAATCGAACCACCGGGTCTCTTTCGAGGCCGAGGTGAACATCCGAAAATGGGCTGTGTAAAAACACGGATTCAACCGGAAGATATTATTATTAACATCGGTCGAGAAGCTCAAGTACCCAAACCACCTGAAGGCCATCGATGGAAGGAAATTCGACATGATAATAAAGTCACGTGGTTGGTCATGTGGACGGAAAATATTCGAGGAAATAATAAATATATTATGTTGAACGCATCGTCTCGGGTTAAGGTTGGTGGTTTTTTTTTAGTTGAGAAAAGCGAAAGAATAATTGTGAATTTTAGGCCGAAAGGGATTGGCAAAAGTATGAAAAAGCTCGAAAACTTCATCGAGCGATTGACACTATTCGCGCGAACTACCAAGCCGATTGGAAAAGCAAAGAAATGCGCATTCGTCAACGTGCTGTTGCAATTTATTTCATCGACAAAGTACGAAAAAAATTCGTTTTTACCAACCATCAACATTGTTTCCTTCCTTTCAGCTCGCTCTTCGAGTTGGCAACGAAAAAGATCAAGACGAAGCCGATACCGTCGGTTGTTGTTCGTTACGAATCGAACACATTAAACTCTTCGATCGAGTCGAAGGCATCGGCGACAATGTTGTTGAATTCGACTTTCTTGGTAAAGATAGTATAAGGTAAAAATCAAATTCATCATTCACAACACGCACAACAATTGAATTCGCTTTTAGATACAACAATAGTGTCAGTGTCGAACCACGTGTATATAAGAATTTGAAATTATTTATGGAAAATAAGGAACCAGGCGACGATATCTTCGATCGTCTAACAGTAAATTTCTTGATTTCGGTCTGTTTAAAATCTTTGTTTTTCATTCGCATAGACATCCGATCTCAATCAATATTTGAGCGAATTGATGGAAGGTCTAACAGCGAAAGTCTTTCGTACATATAATGCGTCGAAAACACTTCAAGATCAACTCGATAAGCTAACAATTGCAAAAGCTGCTGTACCCGAAAAAGTCCTGGCGTATAATCGTGCCAATCGAGAGGTGGCATTGCTTTGTAATCATCAACGTTCAGTTCCGAAAACATTCAACAAAAGCATGGAAACATTGAAATCGAAGGTAGAAAAACTTTGTGTTTGTTTCTTTGTTGAGACGAAAGTTTGGAAAATGAAAAATGTTTAGATCGATGCGAAAAAAGCTGAAGTTGCCGAACAAAAAAGCGAATTGAAACGTGCCAAAGCCGAATATAAGAACTCGAAAAGTCAAGCATCTCAAAAGAAAGTCGAACAAGCCGAAAAGAAACTAAAACGCACCGAAGAGGCATTGAAAAAACTCGAAGTACTAGCAACTGATCGTGAAGAAAATAAGGACGTTGCACTTGGCACATCGAAATTGAACTATCTCGATCCACGTATTAGTGTTGCTTGGTAAGTTCGAACAAATTTATTCGAGAAAAAGATAAAATATTTGTGTTTTAGGTGTAAAAAATGGAAGGTACCTATTGAAAAAGTGTACTCGAAAACTCAACGAGACAAATTCAGTTGGGCTATCGATATGGCAACAGCGGATTTTCATTTTTATAATTACAAAGATGAAATTGTTTTACGTAATGCTGATGAATCGAATAATAATGATGAAAGTAACGACGGAGAGGAACAAAATTCGGATGATGAGTGATTGTTTTTCATTCTTTGCTTTTCTTCTTTTTTTTCTCTTTTCTTCTCTTTCTCTTTAGTTCATTTGTTTTGTTTTCTTTTTTTTTTCTTTTGGGTTTTTTTTTCTGTATGATTACCGTGCGCGTCAAACAACAAACAAACACAAGTTTCTAAGCTCATTGTTTTTTTTTCTTCTGTCTAGAATGTTTGTTCATGTATTGCTTTTCATTTGTTTTTCTTTTTTGTGTCTCTCTTTCTTTCTTTTTCATTCACCGCTTATAATGGTTTTTTTTTTCGTGTCTTGTTCTCACTATAATGTTATTCGTATTGATCAATAAAGACGACGGAGAGTCTTGAAGGGAAACCTAAACTAGAAAAATTCTTCTTCACTGAGTCACATTTTTGGTTAATCGATTGTGGAAGAGAAAAAAAATATGTCAAAAGATACGATCAAAAATATGAGTAAGAACATCATATGACTACATTAAATAGAGAGACCACTTAAGAAAAAGATAAATGACTTTGATTTAACAGTATTCTTTCATTTAATTGATTATTGATTACCTATATCAATTTTTACTCATCTATGACAGATCACATGTTGAATGTTCTATAAAAGCTCGATGAAAGTCAAAGTTTGCCCTCAGTTGATTTTCAAGCAAACAAACAAATGGTCAAAACAAGTGACAACGATACAGCTCTGGTTCGACGATATGCTGATGCAACACGAACGCCAACAAGAACAATTATTGTCGTCTACGAACAACCGAAAGTCAATGTTGTTCGACATTACAGCAAAGCACTTATTCCGCAAGTCAATCCACGAGACTACGAAAGACAATATGGAGAAGTTCTGCTTGATACATCGGCATTACTTAATATAACTCGACGATTAAATATTCGAGACAGTTTCGTAAGAATGAATATCTAGATTTCTTAAATTTCAACCGTTCTATTTCATTTTGTTTTTTTTTTTCTTTAGATAACACCACCTAAACTTCATCGAAAAAGCAAATAAATCAAACAATAACAACAACAAAGAAATCAAATGGGAATGTATAGAAAGTGGATGGATTGTACATCAAGAGTGATTTGAATTGAGAATGAACATTGATTTCTTTCTTTCTTTTTTTGCATAAATGTATATAATTACATATTCATTATCATTCTATTTAATCGAAATAAAAGAGAAAACATAATCATCTTACCTTTCGATAATTATCTATAAAAATGACTTGATATCATTTGTTTTCTCTTCTAATACGAAAAGAAAATTCCTCGATCTATAGTATTTATCAATAGAATAAACGATGCCGACTGATTCAAATTTCATTCCGCATGACAGGTCAATTAATCTTCTAAAATATCATTTGATTATCTACGCTTTTGATACATACCATGCTTCCACATTTTCCATATCAAAGGATGAATATACGATTCGTTAAACTATCAGTTAATTAATTAGGTCACTGTGTCATCTATATAATGAAAGAAAGAGAAAAAACAACACGAACAAAAATTCGATAGGAGAATAATCATGAAAATTTCTAATGACTATTCACATATTTCCACTTGAATTAAGCTTCATGATATCATATAATATGTTTGACTCTTATCATAACGAATATTTCTGCTTGATTATGCCTTTTCTCATTAATATTGCCTTTCATTAGTTCCCGGCTTTTTTTTTGCTGTCGACAAAAGAATTTCTCTTTTAGATATTAGCATTGGGTTGACGATTTGCCAATGGTTTTATATTGTGGTTCTTTTGCATCCTATTTTAATTTATTATTCTTTTATCTCGATGGCTACACGCATTCAATTGTTGTCACAGCGTAGATCTTTAACGCATTGTATTTGCATATTAATTAAGTACTTGCTGAGATTTTGTTAGAATGAAATAAAAAGAAAAAGAAAAATGTTCTTTTTTTTCCACATTAATAATATTTTATTTCGAGAATAGGAAAGTGATGGAAAAGCAAACGAGCAGAATTGATGTTGTTTTATTCATCTTCAGATGAGTCTTCTGTAATCCATGAAGGTGGTAAAAACTCTTCGACCATAGTCCAAATAATATCTAAACAAAAAAATGAAAATATTTCGAAATAAAAAATTGTTAATTTACTTTTCCATGTATTAATGGAATGATTTTCATTTGAATGCGGATCGTTGAGTACTTCCGTAACTGGCTCATCTACTGGTTCATGCAATGATGTCAAATATGGGTGAGCTACAGGTAGAAATAAACAAAAAATTCTCTTCTCTTTTTCCGCTTGAAAATATTTACCTATTGCTTCTGCTGCAGATGGACGTTTGCTAGGATCGACTTCTAACAAATATCGAAGGAATTGAATACCTGAAAAAAAACCAAATAAAATGTAATAAATTCATCGATATGTTTGTGTACCTTCTGATGTAAGTTGAGTTCGAGCTGTGGCACGTGGATGTTCATGTCCAAGTGCAAAACGTACATTAAAATCTTGTGGCGGATAATTTGGTAATTGTTGAAGTCGTGCAAGTACATCTTGATGGAACGATTCTCAATATAAAAAAAAACAACATCATTCAAGTAGTTCTTTCATACTTTCTGTGCAACCCATCTGCGTCAATGTTGCAACATCAGGAACGCCAGTTAACTCGAATATTTGCTCTAATTGATCGAGATTGTCGTTTCCACGAAATATAGCTTGTAAACAAACCAATTGCGCCATGATACAACCGACTGCCCATACATCAATGTTTGCATTGTATTGTCCCTCACTAATGCAAACTTCGGGTGCACGCCACCATCTAATCAAAGATACTTGAACATGTTTGCTGTAGAGACAAAAAAACAGAACGATCATACCGAGTTGTAACATAGACTGTTGTTGGATCAGCTGTCAAAATACGTGCAAGACCAAAATCAAGAATCTATACAGAAAAAACGTTCGATTGAAAATAAGATTACAAACAAAGACAAAAGTCTACATAGATATTTCCGTCTCGGTCCACTCCAATATTTGCCGGTTTTAAATCCTATTTGAAAAGAAAACTATTGATCTATCTGTGAAAAATTGTTTTTAAAACTTACACGATGAACTATACCTGCTGAATGCATGAACTAAATAATTGAAGAATTATTAGATTATGAATACGAATTATTACGAATAACTTACTTTTAAACCCCTGAGAAGTGAGTAAATAATTTGCTTAATATGACCTTCTTCAAATGGGGTAGTTGGTCGAATAATTTGATTTAGATTAAATTCAGCATAATTTGTTACGAAATATCTAATTTATAAAATGAATTTATCAATATTATCCAAAACTTAATACATTCATTACTTACAAATTTTGAAAATGTTCAACATCTATATCCGGTGTGAAAACATGGTATAATTGTATGATCTATAACGAAGAAGAATTTCATAAATACGATGCAATGAAAAACTATGATGTATACTCACATGTGCATCTGAATGATTAAGATACATAAGTAATCTCAGTTCACGGTAAGATCGTTTTGCATGAATGTTTGTTTGAAACGGAGCATGAAGTTTTTTAATTGCTACTGTTTTTCCTGTTACCTAAATATAGATTATCAATTGTTGATTTCAATATTAATATCAAACGTACTTGATCATCAGCTTTACTAAATAATAAAAGACAGCAGTTAGAAAATATGTATCAATGATAGGAAGTAGTCAACTTACATAACAGCACCAAAACCACCGTGTCCGACCCTAACGGGATTTTGATATCGATCAGGTAGTGTAAAAAGTCGACCCCCAACTTCATATGTATGCCAACCTTCTCGATCTGTTTGATTGCTTGCCATATTAATCTTTATGTTAAATCAAGAAAAAAGAAAATAACAAAACATCAAAATAAAATCCTTAAATTTATTCTCAATTAAAACTCAGTAGATGACAAACAAACCCATACTTATTTCTATGCATTAGAAGGAAATTTCTTTTTTGTTAAAGTCAATACAAATAAAAGAAATGATACGAACATGACGTAGTTTTATCTAAAAACAGAGATTTTTATGGCACACATAAAAAAGCAGATCGTATTTAGTTCGTGATTAAAAATAAAGTACTATCAGATAGTACAAACTAAACGACGCTGACTTAGACTTCAGTACTCATATTTTGTGTAATACCACCAACCCAAGATGGTGTCTTAAATTCTTGAACCATTTTCCATACAATATCTGAAGCAATTGAATTTATAAATGAAGAAGACTGTGATTTATAAATACCTTTCCATGTAGAAATATTATAAACAGCATCATCATGTTCGTCGTGCAAAGGATTCGTTGTTGGTTCAACGTTTCCATGACGTAGATCATTGAAAAATGGATGTGCTACAAATAATTAATGATGAATTTCGATAAAACTCCCTATTTACCTAAAGCATCTTCGGCAGTTGGACGATTTCTAGGATCAAATTGTAGTAATTTATCAAGTAAATCAATCCCTATTCGAATGGTCGATAGAGAAATTCAGACATTAAACTATTTAACTATCATTTTACCTTGATCAGAGAGACCAGACACAGGTATTTGAGACGAGTCTTCGTATTCATAACCAAACCATTCTTTATAATCTGCTTTATTTACACGTGGCAATCCATTGATATAGTCTGCACAATCTTAAAATCGTATTTAAATTTAGAAAAAAACATGTAAAACTACAATTTTTCTTCGAACAAACTTGTTGTGCACACTGCATTGACAACATCAGCTGGAGGTGTTCCGATAACTGCAAATATTTTATTCAATTGATCAATATGATCTTTGCCACGAAATATGGGTTCTAATAAAACTAATTCAGCCATAATACAACCAACAGACCATATATCAAGTTTCTTATCATAGTGCTCCCAGTTGACATAGATTTCTGGTGCACGCCACCATCTATTATGAATACAGATCCATATTAATAACTGATACACATACACAAAATGTACTTACTTGGTAGCGACATAACCAGTTTGTATACCTTTCGAAGAGACACGAGCCAAACCAAAATCAAGAATCTATAATGCAATAATCATTCAAAGTCAAGGTTAAATTTTACTTACAAAGACATTTAAATCTGTACTCATGCCAATATTGACGGGTTTGAGATCCTATTTAATTACACAATAAAAACTCAAAACATCAAAATTGGACTTACACGATGAATAACATTTCCTGAATGCATATACTAAATATCAAAACAGTTTCATATTATTTAACTATTTAATAGGAAAATTCGCACCTTCAATCCAACTAGAATCGAGTAGATAACACGTTTGATATAGTTCTCATTAAATGGTCCTTGATCTTTTATAATTTTGTCAAGATTGAAATCTGCATAATTGAATACGAAATATCTATTTCATAGAAGATCAATGAATATTAAGAAAAGGAAAAAAACTCTTTATATTTTAGCTACAAATTTTGAAAAGTTTGAAGAGTTTTATCTGGTGTGAACACATCATACAATTGAATAACCTATAACTCAATTAGTAAATTTTCACAGTCGATAGAGTGGAATACAAACTGAAGCTGCTGGATGATTGAGATCTGTCAATAATTTCAATTCACGATAAGTACGTAAAGCATTCGTTTGATCAAGAAAAGGTTGAAGAATTTTTTTAATCGCAACTTTTTTCTTTGAAATCTAAACAAGATAAATGAGTTAATAGATCTACTAGTTTAAATGTAAACATACGATATCTTCTGCACCTCTATATTATAAAAAATAAACATTGATGTAATCTTCGTTTAATGAAGTTATAAACTTACATTACAGCACCAAATGTACCTTGTCCAGCAAAAAATGCATTTTGATATCGATTAGGTAATGTATAATGTCGGCCTTCAACTTCGATTGTATGCCAGCCTTGTTGATCTGCTTGACTATGAGTCATATTGATTGGTATGCTTCACAAACATAATATTAGAATAAAATACATGTAACAGATTAGAAAAACGAAATAAAATTTTATCTAAAATGTCAAAGATCTTGTTTGTATTTCGTAAGAAAAAGTAATAAGCAGATGACATTTATTTCACAACGAAAAAAAAACATTCTTTTTCTAGAAAGTAATTTGATCAGTTGGCATCATTCGATGCATCATCATCAATCCAAGATGGTGGCTTAAAATCTTGAACCATTTGCCAAACAATGCCTAAAACAATCAAACGTGGAAACAAATAACATTACGGTTCGTCAATACTTTTCCATGTAGAAATACTATGATTAGCATCGTCATGTTCGTCGAGTAGCGGTTTAGCAGTTGGTTCCTCTTCCGAATCATGTAAGTTATTGAAAAACGGATGCGCTACAAATCATACGAACTATATACGTACGTATGTCAATGAAACTAATTATTTACCTAAAATTTCTTCGGCACTTGGACGTTGTCGAGGATCAAATTGTAATAATTTATCAAGTACATCAATACCTGTTCGAAAACACATAAGATCGAAATAAAATCATTGTGAAATGCATTTTTTTTTCATTCTACCTTGAGCAGACAGACCAGATTTAGGCGTTGAAGATCCTTCTTCATATTTAAAACCAAACAATTCTTGATAATTTGCTTTATCTCTTGACGACAGTCCATTGATATAGTCTGCACAGTCTTAAAAGAACATACGGATTAAAAAAATATCAATTTGATAAGTTTTTTTTAATTTTTAAACGAACTGCCTGTGCACACTGCGTTTACAACATCAGCTGGAGGTGTTCCGATAACTGCAAATATTTTATTCAATTGATCAATATGATCTTTGCCACGAAATATGGGTTCTAATAAAACTAATTCAGCCATAATACAACCAACAGACCATATATCAAGTTTCTTATCATAGTGCTCCCAGCTGACATAGATTTCTGGTGCACGCCACCATCTGTTATGATTAGAAATTCATACCAATAGTTAATGCAGATGTAAGAAATGCATTTACCTCGTAGAAACATAACCAGTTTGTACACCTTTAGATGAAACACGAGACAAACCAAAATCAAGGATCTACGTATAATACAATCATCATTAAAAGTCAAGATTAAATTTTACTTACAAAGACATTTAAATCTTTATCTATGCCAATATTGACAGGTTTAAGATCCTATTTAATTACACAATAAAAACGTAAGACATCAAAATTGGACTTACACGATGAATAACATTTCCTGAATGCATATACTAAATATCAAAACAGTTTCATATTATTTAACTATTTAATAGGAAAATTCGCACCTTCAATCCAACTAGAATCGAGTAGATAATATGTTTGATATAGGCTTCATCGAACGGTTTTTTATTTTTGATAACCTTATCTAGATTGAAATCTGCATAATTGAATACGAAATATCTATTTCACAGAAGACCAAAGAATATTAACAGAACAGAAAAAAATACTCTTTATATTTTAGTTACAAATTTTGGAACGTTTGAAGAGATTGATCTGGTGTGAACACATCATACAATTGAATAACCTATAATTTATAAGCACAAGTATGTGATGTGACAGTGAATCAAATTCGATACAAACTTCAGCTGCTGGATGATTGAGATGTGTTAATAATTTCAATTCACGATATGTACGTTTAGCATGTGTTGAAGTTTCAAATGGTTTAAGCATTTTTTTAATGGCGACATTTGTGTTCAATAACTGAGTTAAACTAGCTATTAAATTGATTTATTATTGAAACATTCACTTACTTTATCTGTGGCTCCTCTGTATTCGAAAGAAAAAACAAATGTTTAAACGATGTTTATTATACATGAGAATAAACTTACATTACAGCACCAAAAGCACCCTGTCCTGCACAAGATGGATTTTCATATCGAGTTGGTAACGTATACGATACCCCTTTACATGTATGAGTATGGTATACAGTATCATTTGATTGGCTTGTAGCCATACTGGCCGATGCTAAAAACAAGATCGAATGAAAAAAACCCAATAATTATGGTAAACAAAAATTAGTTACTAGAACGAAAAAAATACATACGTTTTTCTTCCTTTCGTTCTTCTATTTTTGTCGGTGTAAGAGAATCTGATGACGAACACGTTCGTTTATGTTTGCAAGATAAAAATTTTCTTAGTCGTTTAAAGAAAGTCGTTTTTGTATTTTATTATTCGGATTATGAATACTGACGACGGTATAATCTACAAATTAGAAAATTCTTTATATTTTTGTTTGAATATTAGTATGTGTGTGCGTGCGTGTGTTTTTTGATGAAACAATGAAATATAAAAGGCAGACAGAAAAACAAAAGTGATAAAAAAAATTGCAGCACACGGTCGTAAGTGTTAGTATCAACGATAGTAAACAAATAGATGGCTGATGATTGATGTAAAACGAAGTCGATTTCATAGTCATAAGAAATATTTATATGTTTGGGAAATTGTGTTGATTTGTCATTATTTTTTCTTTTTATTTTCTTCCATTCTGTCATTGCTTTACCTTCGCTGGCAAGAAAATGTTTTTTTTTCTATGAAACAGAACAACACCGCAAAACGTGAGCTTGTCTCTCCAGAAAAACATCTGATATTTCGCAATAAGAATGAAAGTATAGAATAATCGTTCGCTAATCTTTTTTTACAAGAGACAAACACTTGAGTATCATCGAAGATTAATAAGAGTCTTTATATTTTCTTATGAAACTGAAATATATATAATCGAGAATATTGTAATTAGTATTTGCATTTCGGATATCAGAACAATATTTATACATAGTTTGCAGATCGACCTAGAATAATTTCAATAAGAAATTGTTCGTTACGTACATATTTAGATAACCTTTTCTTTCATTTTTCCATTAAAAAAAACGCTATAGGGAAACAAATCAATACCTCACATATGATGACTTTTCCTGATTATAAATATATGCATGATTTCCTCTTTTGTTCGGTAAAATATGTCATCATGATAATGCGAGTGTAAAACACAAGATTTTCAATATACGAATGTGCATGTTCGTATAAAAATTTATTTCTAATGTAACCTATATTGTGAACATCAGAACGATAGTAGAAGAAATAGCATATATGGTTTTTTTTCCTGGAATATTTCAAAAGTAACAGAACATTTTCTATTGAACCATATGGAAAATGAGTATCTCATTCAAATAGAAGCAGAATGACAAATCAATATTTACTTTAGATACCAACATTTTAAAATAGGTTTCGCACTGTTTTTTTCTACGAACAAAAGTGTTGTTATTTGATCAAATGTCTACATATATTTCTTTTAAACCAAGTAACAAAAGGCAAACTTGGCCTACACATTATTTTCTTTTTCTTTTTATCTTTTTCTTGTCACATTCTCTCTACCGCTATATCTTGTTTCCCAAAGAATAAGCATATTCCAAAAGTAATTACAGATAGTCTAACGTGCTTTCTTTTTTCTCTCTCTCCCTCTCTCGCTCTTCGACACAACTACTAACGGTCGTTTTCTTCTCATAAATGAGTGTAGGAATGAATAAAGTAAGAAACTAAAATTACTGAAAAGACATCGTTGCGTTTCTTTTTTTCTCCTCTTGTTCGTATCATATATGATGTCACATAAATTAACTGAGCATCGATCATTAATGCAAATGACGACGACAACCAGCAGTCGATTGTTGAATGTCAGTGATACCAATGTAATGTTTAAACGACAGTCAACAGTGCAACGATGGATCTTTGGAATGATTATTGGTTCAGCACCATTTCTAGCTATACTTGTTTGTTGGATGTTCGTGTCTTTAATTGTGAATAATTTAGTTCGAGTTTATCAACGACGAAATGCACGATTTCGACGAGATACACCAACAAATGCCACAAATTCTATGTTATCGAAAATTGATGTTTAATATTTGATTTGCCATTATTATTCTTATTATGAAAATAAACGTAAATGATAATTGTTGACTAAAAATTTTGGTAAGACTTTTCTAATGTATCCAATCAATGAAAATTATTATTTTGTTTCTATTTTTACTAAATTTCCTTTTTCTTATTCGAAATTCTTCTTATATGTAATTATACACGTACTTCATTTTTCAAAAAAAAGAAGTTTTTTTCTGAGAAAACTTTTATTTAATCATAGACTAAACAAAAGGGAATGATATTGCGGGGTTTTTCGACTTATAGAACAGCTAAATAATAAATGGCTTACCTAGACGTGTTCTTTGTAATATACAGATAAGAATTATTGACTTGAACTAGTTTTTCTTTTAATCAGAGATGATAAATATTAAGGACAAAAGATGACTCGAAGGACTAGCATTGTTCATTTTGAAAAGAAGATAAATATTGATTAGAATAGAATGACTTTCTTATCGAGTGTCTTATGTTTATGAAAAATATTACGTACTTAGCAGATGAATGAAAATTGATCTTAATAAGTTTTGTTCATTTGGGTTCGGTGAATCAATGAATACGTTAAGCAATTCCATTGGAATTCAGTAATCTTGATTTGATTGCTATTTACTGATGCATTTCAAATATCTGTCTCGTATCTCTATTCAAATGAGAAATATCCAGTCTTTCAATCATATCATATGAGCAATCTTGTGAAATTAAACTAATCTTTTCTCGTTATTATATACTCTATAAATACGTAATAGAATCGAAAGAAAAAGAAAATTTTTTTTTTTTTTATCTTCACCAGTCATGAGGAACAGCAAAAGAGAAGAGAAAAGAAACGAACTAAGCAAGAAAACACACACAGAGAAAAAAAGAAACTTTTTTTGCCGCTACAGATAGATACTGTTACAAGAGCAAACCATAATTTTTTTTTATATATTCGTTCAATATGGATTGATTTTAATGGTGGGGAAATCGTGATGATATGATAAACTCGATGGAATGCAAGCAAAATAGGTGACAAAACGAAAAAGTAAATGAAAAAAAAAACGAAAACGAAAACCGAGAAGTACTAATCGACAAGTAGCACCCTGCATGAGAGAGCAAAAAAATCGAGAGAAAGAGAGAGAGAATCAATCATCAGACTACGTATTTTGTGGCTAGAGAAAAAGGATGAAAAAAAAAAGGAAAAAAAGAGAAGAAGAATAATTGTACATATAGAATTAAATCTATCTCGATGATAACGACGATGAATCCATTCGACGAGTGTTACCATTCGATGAATAAAGACTCAACCACGCATCGAGTGACTGTTGACACACCTGAGGACGTTTTCCTAGATAGACAGACAGACATGACAAAAAAAAACACGTTAATTTCATTCAATCGCATCGAACTTACCAACTTTTTGCTTAGCTACTAACAAACCATTACTTGTAAAGCCACAATCAAGCCATTGGTGAAGAATAGCTTGTTCATGTCCAATCTAGAATATAAATTATATATATATTTTATTTAAAAACATTTTCTCATTAAATCACATACTTCCGATGCTGTAAGAAAATGTACGGGCAACAAATTGCCATCACAATCCATCAATGGATGATAAAATGTTTGTGAATCACTGTTTTCATTTAATTGTGGATTGTTAAATGATGGTGATATGGATGCTAATGAACGTTGCATGTGTATTTGTTGAGTATCATTGTTATCTTGATTTTGTATTAATGGCGATGATGAACGTGATGATGATGTCGATAGACTAATACGTTCTTGCATAGGTACAAGTGCGGAAAAATGATTTCGTGTAAAACCAAGACAAATCGGCGATTTCGAACAGAAATTTGGTTCCCAAAGTAACGGCAAATAAACGCCTTGAAAACGAGCTAAACCAATAAAATATTCTCCATGATAGGATTTCACATTCGTAACACCATAGACAATAATTGGCCGACGTAGAACATGTGACAATGCAAATATATGTGCATGTCCTAAACTTTCACCAGGTTGATTTGCAAATGTTAATACGTCAGTCCAATCGCTGAACAATTGATGTTCATCTTGAGTATAAAGTTGTTTTTCAGCAGCCAATCGTTCGTATTCACTCCATCGTTCGAAAAATCTAACGAAACAATAAGAAAATGATGGCTATCAAACGAATATGAATTCTCGTACTTAGTTGAACCTTTTTGTAATGATTCAGCCATGGCTAATCGTAATGTATTTTCCGTATCCCAAACGCCGAGACAAACTTGAAGAACACTGTCTAGTAAACAATCACCATTTTTTCGATTCCATAATGCGTATAAACGAGAATGAAGATTGTTTGTCACTTCAGTGTTCCAATTAATGATTCGATTGTCGATTTCAAGTTCTTTGAAAGTAAAATAAGATTGAAAACAAAAGAAATGACAACGAAATTTTCTACCTTGTTGAACTTGTTGATCGAGAATATCATCGAAGATTTGTTGTTGTGTTCGATGAGAAAAATCTCGAATTTCTAAAATAACAAAAGCAAAAATAATTGAATATTTGTATGATATGAATGTCGAACCAGCTGGCAGAACTGCTGTGAACCATTCCGTCAGAAAATGACATTGAAAATCGACGAGTTTCTTCAATTTTAAATGACTTTGAAAAAAATGTTGAATCATTCCATTAATTCGATTGCAACTGTTCGCAGGTACACGTCGTTGATGTGGCGTTTTCTTTTGTTGTCGTATTAATTGTTGAAAAGCTGTTTCAATTTTACAGAATTGTTCGATTTGTCCTGTGATATTGGCGAGATTTTTCAATGTTCGTCCAACGAGTTCGATCGATGTCAAATAATTACAAGTTAAATATTGTGTATCTTCAATCGTTATTTGTCGTGTTGGATCACCACCACAGAGAAGATATTCGAAAACGATTGTTAATAAACCACGATCGAGTAATGTTTGACAAGCTTTCAACCATAAACGATCGGACGAAGTCGATGAAGAATTTCGTTTCGTTGAATGTAAACGTTTGTCACCTGTCGATCGATGATGATTATGATATTTACTTTCTTTATTTGCTATTCGTTCGACATTGATATTTTCCATTGATTTATTGATTGCATTCATACGTTGTTCTTCATCAGTACCAATTAATATTGATGAACATGTTGACGATGAACATGTAGGCGTTGGATTGATTGAATTCGATAGATTCGTATTTGAAGTATTATGACGAGCATTTCCACATGAAATACATTTTCTCGTTGCTGGATAATCTATGAAATATTTCAAGATTAAGTTTCAATTCGACCTTGATCTCAGCAGAAAAGAATAAAAAAAAAAAAGCTCGCCCTGTTCTTTATTCTTTCGTCAAGGACATTTGCATTAGCATGCTTGTTGTTGTTGTTGTTGTTGTTTTCTTTTTCTCCTATCGACTTACTATCAGTTGTACATCGTGAACACGACCATTTTCTTAAACGTTGAGCAATAAGACGAGAATCAGCTGTAGATGGTGGCAATGAGATTCGTTCATTGGTATTGATATCACTCGATGATTGTACCGATGAAACACGTGATGTACCAATTAAACGATACGAACCACACTGCGTACAACGTATTGCTCGTGGATAATTTAAAAATGTACATTGATCACAGGGCCATTTCTCAACAGAATCGATATATGTTGCTGGTATTTGTTGTTGTTGTTGTTGTTGTTGAGCTTGATCTTGTTGAATTTGAAAATCTGATGATGTATTCAATTGATAAATATCGCCTGATGCTGTATTGATTGTCGATATTTTCGCTTGTCGACACATCGTACATCGTTGTGCGACAGCAAAATTAAAATATGTACAAAATGAACATGCCCATTTATCATCGATCAGTGTTGGTGTTGCCATTGTATCTAAAGTATTTGTTTCGACATTTGCAGTACGATTTTCAATGTCATCATACGATGACTCATCTTCATCATCAATTGGATTGTTCATCTAATCGGAGAAAAAAAAAGAAAAGAAACGATTGTTTATTTATTTACTTAGGTGTTATTGTTGTTGTTTTTTTTCTCTTCTATTCAATATAAATTAAGATGACTTACTATGAATATAATTTCTTTTGATTAATTCTACTATCGTTCCGAAATGAACATTGACGATAAACAAAACAATAGCTCATCGAAATATTCAAATAGATGAACGGAAAAAATATATATTTTTATTTAACTTTCGACAATAATAATAATAATAATATAGGAACAAATATCTAAAACAAAATGCACAAGTTTTCTTTTTTTTTTATCTACTCAAATGCAATTTAGACCAATGACAATAAGGACAACAGCGAAGTCACCTGCTTTCCTTCGTGCCTCGCTCGTTCTTGCTGCTACGTCTTCCTTCCTTCCTGCTGTTTTTTCTTGCTTTCTGTCTGTTTGCCTGCTTGGTTACTACGAATGAGAAATATCGACCAATGAAATCTGTTCGTCAAACCTCTACATTATTTATTCCGAGAATGCAACAACAACAAAAATCTCAAATGAAATCTTGTCTAACACAAGAGAGCAATGTGATGAACATGATTTGTTAGATGATGCTGTTGTTAGTTTTTTTTTATCGTTCTTTTCTTGTATATTTTTTCTTTGAAATAACAGATCAATACAAAACACACATGCACACATAAAACAAAAAACAAGTTTAACAAGTACGATCTATGGCGATGTGATTATTTGTCTGATGAATATTTAACGATGATTTTTGTTGAATTTTATTTAATTTAATCAAATAAACCAAAACCCTGCGAAGAGAAAGATAGAAGAAACGATTTAAAAAAATCCAAAATCCTACCATATCATCTCCTTCATCATCTGATTCTGGTTTTTTCTTTTCTTCTTTTTTGGGTTCTTCTTTAGCAGCAGCTTTAGCACCGGCTGCTGGTGCAGCGGCAGCGGGAGCTGCAGCACCGCCGACTGGTAAACTTGATAATTTCTTCGTACCTTCAGCAATAACTTGTTCAAGATTTTTGCCTTTGAGTGCGTCAACAACTTTTTGTGCTTTTGCATTGTCGGATTCAACACCAACACTACCAAGAATTTTCGCTATTGTGGCAACATCTGGATTAGCATTTCCAGCGATGGTTGCGAGAACATAAGCAGCAGCGTAACGCATTGTAATTTGAATCAGAAAATATTGGGAAAAAACAACGATGTAGTTTTTCTGAAAAAGACACACAAAAAATACAGATCAACTAAGGGAAAAAAATCGATTTTTCGAAAGAAATCAGATTTAAAGAATAAATAACGAATAATAAACCAACAGAAGTATTTGAAAAACCTCGATGAATATCATTCGATTGAATAGATAGTGCATAATTGCATTGAAAATAAAAGCAAAAATCTTCATTGGTTTCGCGAAACTTCCAATAGAACAACTGAAAAGCATCTGAAGAAGAAGGAAAAAAAAGAGAGAAAAGACTTGTTTATTTTTTTCCTCATCTCAACGATATTTGATGTCTCATACGTCATTTTTATCTGCACTATCGATTCATTCCGATGATTAATATTCAACAAATTCTAATTCAACAAAACTTATTGTAAATTCTTCTTAATTTTATTATCTATTCAATCGAAGTATCAATGGTGGATCAACCACCTGACGTCGACATGAAAAGTAAAACACTATTTCGTCAGTAGATTGTTCTATTCGAATTACATTTTATTTGAAGATGCCGGCAATGACGACGATCTACTTGAATGGTATCCATCACAAGTCAAAGGACCGATCGATGACGAAGTACAAGAAGGTAGGCAGACGAAAAACCGACAGCTGAGTTCAGCATTGTTGTTTTTCTTTCGTAGCGGATTTAATATCAACAATTGAATTCAATGAAAACGGTGAACTTCTTGCTGTTGGTGATAAAGGCGGACGAATTGTTGTATTTCAACGAGAACAACAAGTAGATAGAAATCAATTGAATATAATAAAATGAAGAGAAACAAACACGTATTTCGTTGATTTAGACAAAAACATTGCCACGTCCAAATGAATACAATGTCTACATTACATTTCATTCGCATGAACCCGAATTTGATTATTTAAAAAGTTTAGAAATCGAAGAAAAAATCAATCAGATACGTTGGTTAAAAAGAAAAAATCAAGCACATTTTCTTCTATCAACGAATGGCAAGAAGAAGATTTTTTTTTTTTTATTTTTTCGGATAAAATAAATAAGATTTTGCTTTTTAATTTGCAGACAAAACAGTGAAATTATGGAAAATCTCCGAAAAAACAAAACGTGCCGAAGGTTTCAATTTACGTGATGACGATGGCGTGATTCGTTCGGCAAGTAGTCTTACAAGTCTTCGTATACCCGTGATTAAACCGATGGAATTAATGGTCGAAGCAACACCTAAACGTGTCTTTAGCAATGCACATACGTATCATATTAACTCGATATCATTGAATAGTGATCAGGAAACATTTTTATCTGCTGATGATCTACGAATTAATCTATGGCATACTGAAATAACAAATCAAAGTTTTAGTAAGATCGAGAACAAAACCGTGTTCATTCGTGTAGAAAATGCTTCTTTGTGTGTGTGTGTGTGTGTGTATCCTCGAAATTTAATTACTTTCTATTTTTGATGAGCAAACATAAGGATAAAAGACAACATGCACTGCTCACTTTCTTCGATTTAACAGAAAATTAGTTCAACGTGAGTGAATTAAGAGGGAGTGTAGCCGCCAAAGCTCATTTATCTGTGAACATACATTAATACATTTAATTGCCAAAGACATCCTGTTGAGATAAATTCCACTAGAAAATCTTCGATAGATTATCATTGGATCTTTTCAATGACGACATATGAAAAAAGAACGAAGAAACGAGAAGTATCATTTGCTTTTTTTCTCATATTAATATTGAAGAGATTAATTAGTATCAAATTTTCGATTGTTTCCAAAGTAATCTTGATGTTTCTTCGCCCTTTCTATTTTATTATTAATAAAATACAATCTTCACAGATGATGTTTTCTTTGAATAGACATTGTGGATATAAAACCACCCAATATGGAAGATCTAACGGAAGTGATAACCGGTGCCGAATTTCATCCACGTGAATGTAATCTATTTGTATACAGCAGTTCGAGAGGTATCATACGTCTTTGTGACATGCGACAATCAGCACTTTGTGATCGACATTGTAAAAGTAAATGAATAAGAAAGAAAAGCATTTTCCATTCAATTCTTGTTTTGTTTTTTTCGATATAGTTTTTGAAGAACCCGAAGATCCAGCAACTCGTAGTTTCTTCTCGGAAATAATTTCATCGATTAGTGACATTAAATTCAGTCATTCAGGCAGATATATGTTAACACGAGATTTTCTTAATCTGAAAATCTGGGATTTACAAATGGATAATAAACCTGTCGAAACTTATCCAATACACGAATATCTTCGTTCGAAACTATGTGTTCTCTATGAAAACGATTGTATTTTCGATAAATTCGAATGTTGTTGGTCGCCACGAGATGAGTATGTGTCAAAAAAAAAATATAATTTTCATTTTTCTTTCTTTAAATAATTAAATCTAGTCATCTATTAACTGGTTCTTATCATAATTTATTTAAAATAACATCACGTGTGACGAATAAAGATGCAATATTTGAATCATCACGTGAACAAGCCATTCGTCCACGACAATTATTGAAAGCAAAAAAAGTCTCGCCAACAGCTCGTCGAAATCGTCGCGACGAAATTCATCCTGATAGTTTAGAATTTTCGAAAAAAATTCTTCATTGTGCTTACCATCCAACAGACAATATTATTGCCATTGCAACAGCACACAATCTTTTTACATATGTAGCCAAGGATTCATCAGTATCATCTTAGACAAGAACATAATTACAGAAAAAAAGGAATATTTTTTTTTCTCTTCTTTATTCATATATTTTCTTTTCCTTCGTCTATTTCAATTAGATTATTTAAAATGAACAAAAAAACATAAGCTGTTCCTTTCTCTCTTCTTCTTCTTCTTCTGTGTGCTTCTTACAAATCATTTGAATGATAGATGAAAAAGAATTAGTCAGTTTATACAAGAATGAAAGAGCTTATTTATTTTAACATCATTCTCATTTAATTGAACCTCGGTGATGATTTCTATCTTATACTGTAAGACATTATATTTCTTTTTCTTTTCTTTCTTTTTGGTCGTTGTTCTCATTCGTTTATCTATTACTATCCCTTCTATTCAACAACTTATACACCAGTGAGTTCGATTTCTTCTTCATCTTTCTGTATTTTTTTGATTCATGATTAAAATATACACACATATCATTCCAGCGATAAGAAAAAAAAAACAACTGAAAACGACATTTTATGTCGAATACAGTATGTATTACCTCTTTTACTATGTCCCTCAGAGTCTTTTTTTTCTGTCAATGTTGTTATTCTTCAAGAAAAACGTGTATTCTACCTGTATGTGTGTGTATGTATTTTTTTTTACTACTATATAAATGTATGTTTTATTATCATCGAATCACAAAGACAAAACAACAAGAAAACAATAATTGTATGTGTTTATTTCCTCTGTCTCTTTCTTTTTCATCTATCAAAAACTTTAGCAAAAAAAAAACAAAAATTTTTCGAAATAAACAAAACACGGAATATGTTTTGCGTAAAAAATCAACTACGTTTATATATGTTTTTTTTTGTTTCTTTCATATCGTAGCCGAATGATGATAATTAATTATACGAATACGATTGCTGACGCTGAATTAGCCGGTAAAATTCGTCATTCGTTCGATATTCTTGAGCAATGTTTGACAAAATATACGCCAGAACAAATAGCTGTTGCATTCAATGGTGGTAAAGATTGTACACTTGTTTTACATCAATATTCATTAGTTTTAAATCAAATCTATTCACATCGGAATGAAAAACCTGTCCTACAGGCGTTATTTATTCAGAATAAACCACAATTTGATAGTGTACTTGAGTTTATTGATCAATGTGTTGAATTTTATAAACTTAATCTTATTAAATTCAATAATCGAATTAAAGATGCATTATTCGAATTGAAAACTACACATCCAAATATTCAGTGTATTATTATGGGTACACGTTTAACCGATCCGTATTCATCGAGTTTACAAGATTTTTCTTTAACCGATCCGACATGGCCTGAATATATGAGATGTAATCCGATATTAACCTATTCATATAAAGATATTTGGACAGTTTTACGAGAATTTAAAGTACCTTATTGTCAAATGTATGATCAAGGTTTTACATCATTAGGTGATAAAGAAAAAACAATACCGAATAGAAAATTACAATATCAAAATAATGATACTGGTTCGATTGAATATAAACCAGCGTATGAATTGGATGATGAACTAAGTGAACGAGAAGGTCGTGATTGACTTTTTTTTGTTTTCTGTTCATAGTATCATTTGAAATTAGAAATATATTCGATGTCGATCAAAGTCAAATTGAAAAACAAAAAGATTTTTGTATTTTAACAAGATGTTCGTGTTTTTTATTTTCTTTTTCATCACTGAATCTTTCGGGACGATTGGAATTTCTCTAAAGGATCATCGAAAAAAAAAGACAAACAAACAAACGTACAAATCTTTCTGCTAGAAACTAAAAAAAAGAAGTGACAAAAGAACCAACAAACGAAAGAATTTTCATTTATCAAGCACACAATTAGAATCTAAGCATTCGAACAAGAATAACGTAGGAAATAGAGAGAAAGGACGAAAAAGACGACCGTGCCGATGTGCTAATTCTACTCATCATAATGGGACAGGTACTAAATCATTTCTTGTCGATATTGTTGATTGATCTTGTGATTTAACTTGTCGATGAATAACCATCAATGTGAATAACAATGGTAAATGTATCAGACTGTATCGAAAAAGTTTTCTCGATGTTTGAGCATCGCGATGACGATAGAATTTATAGGATAAATAGACCAAATAGGCATTCACAGGTAATGTATCCAATGCAAATAACCATGTAGTCATATCGATAGCTGGAGCAACGATTGAACAAGCAAGACATATGGCAATTGAATAACGAAGTGATGTTATTAAACATAGACGTTCATGAGACACGCACATCATTTGATAACCAGCACGTTCGTATTCTCGTCGAATATTCCAACTCAAAGAATTAAAATGTGGAAATTGCCAAGCATAGAGAAGAAATGCTAATAAAAGTGCACCTAAATACAAACAATAATGGTTCAAATAAAACAAACCAACAAAACAAAATCCAACAAACCAGAATCAATCGTTCCAGTACAAGCAGTCCAACCCATAACAGGTGGAATTGCTCCAACAATCGATCCTAACCATGTGTTAATGATATGTTTTCTTTTCATTGGCGTATAAACACATGTATAGAGTAAAAAATTTGATAATCCAAGTAGACCAGTTAGAGTATTACAGCCTAATGCAAGAAGAGTTACACCTGAGATCAATGTTACACCGGCAAAACCAATAGCATGTCGATAACTAAATATAGAAATATAGATTTATTATGAGGAATTTCATTCGAGAGAGAAAAAAAAAGCCAAGTACCTCATTTGACCAAGTACGAGTACACGATTACGTGTTCGTTTCATTTGAGCATCGTAAGGAATCTCCATTAATTGATTGACTGTATTAGCTGATGCTGATGTTAGAACAGTGCCGAGTGTAACAGCCGCTAGAAGAGGAAAATTAACTGGAAGTGGAGCAATAAGAAATCCGTATGCTGCTGTTGTTGCAACAAGAACTATGGAAAATAGGACAAGTCATATTGAACATTGAATTAATATGATTTTTTACTGGTGAGATTCTTTTTCGATAATCGTGTGTAATAATCACACAATTGTTTTATTGATACACTTGCATTTTTATTCAAATCAGTTGGTAGAATAACAACGTCTTGTTCGGTTTCTTTGAATGTATGTTTCGCATCAGGATCATCCGCTTTTAATGGTGGATCACAAAATGGTTGTGTGGTTGCTGATGCTGCCGCTGTTTTCGATGTTGTTGTTGCATTCGATGATGCTAAATTGAGAATATTGCTTTTGAATTTTTCATTCGATTTAAGTGTTGATGTTGTTGAATTCGAAATCCATTCATCTGTATTTGTAACTTCCGAAAGTTTAGGACGTGGAACAGATGCATATCTTTGACATGATGCCGATGATATCTAATTTTATTTAAAAAAACAAAAAAACAAACAAGAAAAATGACTTTTATGAAACAAATAAATCATACAATGGATGGAGATCGAATTAGAGCTGAATACTGCCGCGAAAGATTTGATGTTACAATTTGAATCGATTGTATACGTATGGTAGATGTTGAATAACCATAACGAGGTACAATAAATGAAAATAACAATCGATTCATAATTTTATTTAACACATCTAGAGAAGAGAAAAACAACAACAACAACAAAATGCTGAATTATTATCTTGTCGAAATTCGTTTGTTGATAGAAAATAACCTAGATCTTAAATATGATCGAAAAAAAAATTTGCTGAATAAAAATTATCAGTATCGATATTTTTATTTGCGCATGTGCAACTAGCGAAAAAGAACTCGTCATTCGATTGGTCGATGTCGTCATCAATGAATAGTATAGACCACAGCAAAACAAAAATATGTAATGAGGACGCTAGAAATAATACGAATACTTTCGTTCGACATATCTTATAAAAGACTCAAACATATTTTATTTTATATTATTTTTACGAAAGCAATTACATTAAGTAAATTATCAATTGAAATAGTTAGCGTTGATAAAATGATCACAATAAGCATTTAAAATATAAGTCTTCTAAAGATTTTTATTTTTCCATTTCGAATATATTTTCATGGATAATCATTATTCTTCACGTACTTGTAACTCTAAAAGATCAATTGCATTAAGGTCTGCGACTGTTGCACATCGCGTTGTTTTATTTGACGCATCTGAAGATGATCCTGAATTTGTTCCAATAATAATCGGAACTTGTAAATCGAAATCTGTAAAGAGTCCTTTCATTTTAACATCAACTTTAATATCATAATGAATACTAATTGCAATTGGTGTTCGGCCAACTTTATTTCTATAAGTATATGTTGGTGAAATACCCATAGGTATAATGACTGGAAATACTGTTTTAATATGTTCATCAGTGATATTATTAAATTGTGGAATTGATAAACGAAATAGTTCGAGACGACGTCGGCTTATATCAATTTCATAACGTTGAATAAGACATATGTCGAGATTTTTAATGACAAAACGACTTGGATTCTGAACATCTATTGAAATTTCAATTTGTTCGCCAGGTAGAACGGCAGAACGTTGCATGATGCCTTTGACATAGATGTCTTTATTTCTGGTATCGAATTTAACAGCACATTGTGCATTTGGAATTTGCAGAAGATCTATTCGAGGATAGACACGAATCGGATAACGAAGATGAGTATTTGCAGAATACCATTTCTTTTCAATAAAAAGCTATAGCAAAGAAAAAGAAGAAAGTCAATCAAAAAGATTAGTTTTTTTCTCCTTTTTTTAATATTTTACTTGTAATTGATAACGAACAAATGGATAATCCTTTGGATGAATTGTCGGTGGTAGAACATTGGGTAAACGAAATGAAAATGGATATGTATATTCGCCTGCTGCTAATGTGAGCGCATCGTTTGTTCGACGAATTGACCGTCGTTGTTCATTTAATGCTGCTCGACTTAACAGAAGTTTCTCTCGAAATATTGTGATATCATGACGATCAGTGACTCGATCTGTAAGACCATTTTGTATGCGTACTGTTCGTGTGGTTGTATAGCCAACATCTCCGGTTAGTGTCAAATAAATATCATCAATATCATTTGTACCTTGTGGAATGGTAAAATGTACTTGACCTGATACAACATCACCAGCATAGTAAATTGTTGGCTGTGTTCGATCAAATACTACATCAATCGAACTATTGTTGTTACCCATCTTTGTGAATGTTACTTTGTCAATGAATTCTCTTCAAATAGAAAACAAATGCTAACTTGTTTTTTTCTCTATTTGATTTCATTTTTATTTTGATAGACGACCCGATTTTTGTATTAAAGGAAGAAAATATCACGTTCTTGAAAATAAAAGAAAACAAAAGGTAATTTTGATATATTTATTCAAGAAACGATTCCAACTGAGAGAGAAAAAATGAGCAAAAAACATGACTTGTTTTCTCAACTAAATACAGCCAGTGTGCTTTTGCATAGAGAAAAACCAACGAGCGTCTCAAGATGTTTTTAGGTATAATTATTTCGAAAAATTTTGAAACACATCAATATAATATTAAAATACAATTCATTAGTTATTCTGTTTCATTTCTTTTTATTTTCATTATTCCAGTAATTAGTATCTATATTTTAAGTACATTATTTATTTATTTTTTTCTATCCACTGCATTGTTTTTGGTAAATATTTGTGGGAAAAATAAATAATAGATGCATAGCGGACGGCTGGATGTTAGATTTCAAAGAATAAAATTCTTATAGATACGAGTAAATAGACCTGAATGATATTTTTTTCAATGATTTTTTTTTGTTCTAAAGAAAAAAATGAACTAAAAATTTAGAAAAATAACTAAACTTTCAAGTCTAGTCTACAAATTGTCAATATGAAATAATAGACCTAATGAATACATTTTAAATCAACCCATTTTAACTGGATAAATAACATTTTCAATGACAGTTTCTTCTTCTTCCGTCTCTTCGGTTGACGATGTGTCTGACGTAGTATCGGACTCATCGGATGTTACAGCTCGATACTCTTTGACCTTGTGTTTTGGACGTGCTTTATGATGTAAAACTTTCGATAATGAATCTTTCAATTTCAATGAGGAATGCTTTGATTTTTCTTTAGTTGAAAGATTTTTCGATTGTTCGAGAGCATAACTAAGAGCAGATTTAAGTTCTAAATTATCGCTGCTACTGACATGTTGTAAGATATTCGTAGGTAATTGATCAACAATAACGGCTTCAGGATATTTATCATTATCACCATCTACTTGCGATGGAATGGGAATATTTATCGGCTCTTTTGGTTCAGCATATTCGATGTTAAATCGATAACCACTTAGATCAGGAATTTTACTACCGAATAAAAAAAAAAGTTTACACGAAGAAAAAACACGAAAGTTCATACATACCCGAGCATATTACTTAGATTTTCTTTGCTTAATTCAGGTATGTCTAATGTTGATGGTGTACGAAATAGTTCGGTTGATGAAGGTGCAGTATGTGGTCGTTGTATCACAGCTGGTGACAAATCTGATAAACTTTTGTTATGGATGACAGGTGCAGGTGGTTGTTGTTGTATGGGCCCTTTTGATTGGATCGGAACGAAAGAATATGGTAGATTTTGATGAGATAGACTAGCATATAAACCAGGACCTAAAATTGCGAAAAAAAAATGAAAAATTAATATTTATTCGCATATTGATAAAATCATGAGTTCGACCTGATGCAAATGAATTACTGGCTCGATTGATTGCAATATTTGGTTGTCTTGATATGTGAATAGGTTGATTATATTGTAGATTTCCTGATTGAGAATGTTGTAACAAGAAGAAATTACTATTCTGCTGAGATTTAAATGGTGCCTGATTGTTAGGAACAGGTCGTCCATAGGATTGACTTCGAGACGGTCGTGGAACCATCGGTGGAAGTGAAGCATACTGTTGTTGTTGTTGTGAGTAAATTGGCGGTTTTCGTTGTGGTTGTTGAAACGAATGTCTTTGTGTCTGATATCTGTGCTGTTGACGTTCTCTTTGCAATTGTTGAGTTATCAATCTGTTTATTTCTGATTGTTCAGCTTCCACTTGTCTTTGTATTCGTTGATTATCAAGTTGAAGCAATCGTTTAGTACGTTGTTGTTCTATAGCATATTCGTTTTGTTTTCGTGTTTGTTGCAAGTATTGTGCCAGTTGTTGTTTTTCTCTTTGTTGTTTTTCTAAAAGTTGTATTTGTTGTCGTCTCTGTTGCTCCAGTATTTGCTGTTGAAGTCTTTGCTGTTCAAGTTTGTGCTGTTGTAGTCTTTGCTGCTCGATTTTTTGCTGTTGTAGTCTCTGTTGCTCCAGCTTTTGTTGCTGAAGTCGTTGCTGTTCAAGTTTTTGCTGTTGTAGTTTCTGTTGCTCAAGTTTCTGTTGTTGTTGTTGCAATCTTTGTTGCTCGAGTAGCTGCTGTTGATATTTCTGTTGTTGTTGAAGAAATTGTTGATGTTGTTGATGACGTTGTTGTAATAATGATAGATTTTGTTGTTTCAATTGAGATTGTGAAACAGAAGTCGGGATTTGCTGTTGAATTTGAATAGATTGTTGCGGAATCGATGGTTTCGATTGATTCAAAACTGGCTGGCGTGATGTGACTATTGCTTTGTCGTTCGGAATTTGAACTTTATCAAGAAAATTCAGTACTATCGGTTCGGCAGTCTGTTTTGAATTTGATTTCGCTTTTAATTGATTATCAACAGCTTGTCGAATAAGATCTTCAGGTGGTGGACCACCAGCAGTTGGATCATAACGAACTTTCACGATAATGGGACCATCATCCTCTTCTTCTTCATCTTCTTCATCTTCATCTTCGCCTTCTTCTTCATCGTCATCATCATCATCTTCATTATCATTTTCGATATCACCATAATTAATAGTATTTGAATTTTCTTGTGCTGGCTGACTTGTATTTATAGTTCGAGCATCACTTGGTGCTATTGTGCTAGCAAACAAATTTCCTGTTACAAGTAAACTTGGTCCCGTTATTCGACTCATAGGAGCCATTGTATGTGCTCGTCGTTCACGTTGAATTTGATCATGTACTCTACCCATTGACCGTGAGCTAGGCAATGGTGTTGATTCTTTTGATGAAACATGTCGAGAATCAGGCAGAGCTCCAACACTCGACTGTCGCACTAAACTTCCGTTTTGATATGTATTAGAAACGAAATTCGTAGGTTTCAATTCTAAAAACAAAATACATACACGTAATTATATAAATAATGTCCAAAAATCAATTGCATTAAGACATACGTTGTACGGTTTGATGATTGACTTTTGGCGGTGGCGGAAGATTCGAACCAACATAATTTCCCGTTGTATTTACTACAGATACATTGGTTTGTTGAGGTGTCGAATACGTTTGTTTTAGTTGATTGAGAATCTTTGAATATTCATTTAATTGAACATTCTTCGATTGTTGTGTTGCGCTACTTTGATTCCATGTAACACCGTTAATTTGTCGTAAATTCGGCGTCGGTTGTCTATACGACGATTGATGATTAAACCCATGCGGCGGCGTTGTTGTCGTAGGATACATTCGTGCAAATGAGAGTAATTATCCAACCGAATTGTCTTACACCTTTGTCCTTGTCGATAACGATGACCAAATGTAATTTAAATTATAAATATATGAGAGAACAGAATGCACAAACATTATATACACGTATGTCGTGTTCGATGTATATAGACAAAAAAAAACACCTTGAATTATTTCTGATGTACACATTTTTACTGTGATCACGTATCTACACGTTCGTGATTCGCTTATTTATCTGCGCAAATTAGCATTACTTTTAACTAATGGTAGATAGATTTAAACGTAAAAAGTGATATACAGAAAAAAGAGGTCAAAGAGAATGATAGTGTAAAATGAATGGCTAACGTTATACGATTGTGCTACAGATTTGTTTTTCTTTTGTTTGCACTTAATTTTATAAGATTATATGGTTTCGAAGTTCCGTATTCATAAATCATTGAATGAATACGTTATCATCATTTATCATCTGACTAGTCAAAGACAAGGTATATCCTACTTACAGCTATCGCTAAATCATGCACTCACATTGATAATACGTGTACAGTCCCAATATGTATGATTGGTAATTTTTTCCTTCGATAGAAAAAAATGACATTCAAAACTTGAAAAGAAAACCATCGATCAATCAATCATGAAAACATGTCGATATATTTCGATTATAAATATTTTGCAAAAAATATAAAATAATCATCATCAATAATGAGTGATTCATTAGATCGAAGACTGAATATTATAAAGAAAACTATTCTTATTAGTTTTTTTCTTTGTTTTATTGTAATTATTTATTTCTTTTAATGAAAAATGAACTGTGTAAATACAAGTAATAAAGATAAATGTGAGTTTATTCCGTCGTATATCTAACATAGTAAGAGAAGCTTTGCTGTACAATCAATACTATAAAATCGAGATCAACACAAAATATTTCGTATTTTTTTTTGCACTGAACATAAATAAACATAGAAGAAAAAAAATAAACACAAAAGAGAAAAGCATTACTTCGATGAATTCGATTTCGATTTGTTTCGTCTTTTGTTAGGACATTAATCTTCGTGATTTATATCTTTTGAGAAAATCGGTATATAATACACGATAAAAAAGTATGGGATTGATGATCCACATAATTGGAATGAGTATAAATGTGACAAATAAATAGTAACGATCTCCAACACGATATCGATCATAGTAGACAAAAATACTAACAAAAAATAACATACATAAACGACAAAGAAAGAATGTGACAATATTAAGAATCATATTGAAATAAACAAAAAAATTCTCTCGTGGAATGTTAAATAATGAAAATAGTTTACGAGCATGTAAAAATATCGAATTCACTTCGGCTAACAATGCGAACATTTGATAGCCAATATTTTTTATACGAATTATATTCAAACCAAAAAATGTCAATGTCTAAACGAAATAAACGATAAGGTTATGTTAAACGCAAATAGTTCAAGGTTTCTATTTCTTCGATTCGTCACAGTCATTTTCGATTTTTCATAGTTAATCAACGGAATAAATTTGATTAGCTAGTAATAATTTACTTTTAATTTCGAACAATGATTTACAATTTATTATTAAACAAGGTTATTGATCGTATCGAAGATAGTCTATCGAGTCTCTATGTCTTTCTTTCGTATTCAATGAAACTCAAATCAATTAATACTTACAAGAATATGATGCAGTAGTATTTCATATAAATCTGAACCATGTCTATTTGATATTACATCGCAAAGATCATAGCAAAAGTAACCTTCAAACATAGAAAAAACGAACAATTTTAGTTAGTTTATATCTTTTTTTTTCGATAAATACCGAATGATAATGAGCAAGTAACATATGTGACAAGATTAACATGATCAACGAAATCTTCGTGTAATTCGCGATAGATCAAAAAACTGTATAGAACAAGTGCACCGGTTATGAGAGAATGCAACCAACTAACTAATAGATTTAATCGTTGCCAACGTTCTTCATCTGCATAAGTCAACCAAGTCCGAAGAGGCGGTTTCGATATTGTTTGACTATCTTGTTTTTTTGCGTAAAGTCGAAAATAGGTTAATGGTACTATTAACTGCCGAATGAAAAGAAAAAATGCAAATGATATTGCAGCTGTAACGAGGCCAAGTGTTACGTTAATCGTAACCATTTATCTAAATAGATGAGGAAAAAAAAACAACATAAAAATTATTGCATTTCATCTTGCTTCTTTTTTTTTGTTTTATTTTTCTCAAATTGTTAAGCGCACAAGACAAAAAAATGGACGAATGCCACTGAAGAGCAAGCAAAGCGGCGGTCAAAAGAGAAAAAGTACGTGGCGGCGGTGGCGTTAAACATATCACTGTCGTCACAGAAGAAAAAATAATGCCCAGAGCAATATATATATATATATGTAATATAAAGTCGTTTTCTAGTTTCGTCAATGGAATGAGCAAAAATGGAATAATGATAATAACAAAAGAAAAAAGAAAGAGAAATGATAGTCAATAGGTAGTTATAAAGAGAGATATCGATTAATTGGAATAACAATGAACAAAAAATATGAAATGAATGCAAATTTATCTGACAATATGAGTCAAGAAAAAGAATGGGCAATGAAAAAAAAAAGAAAGAAAAGACAAATGATGCAGTATTGAAGTCGAATTAGATTCATACATGTTATTCACAAGTGCCCAGGGACAAATGGATGGTCAAATTAAAGGCGAAATAAATACATAGCAAACACACGAACAAAAAGAAACACGAAAGTAATGAAGAAAGCTCGATCGAATGAACAAGAACTATGTGTGTGTAATAATAGATTGTTCTTTGCAATTGTGTTTTTGATCAAATAGACAAGGACGGATTAACATGTACATGAGGATAGAAAAGAATCTTTGGTTAAATAAACAACAAAAGAAAACATATGAGCAAGTGCAGTAAACTAAAAGAGAATTTCTGAAATATAAAGAGCGGGAGGATGTGTTTGTTTTTTTTCGTCTTTGTATTCGATTTCTTTTAAGTTAATGTTCCAAAATTTGATGTTGGCGGTGTATCGAAATAGAAATCTCGTTGTTTTATTGTTTCATGTGTAAATTTTTCTTCGAGTTCCTAGAAACAAAAAAGAATAATAAATTGATATTCATATATAATAAAACAAAGACAAAAAGAATGAAAGGAATGTGTGAGAGAATAAGAAGATTTAATGGCTGAATAGATGGTTTTTTTGTTTGTTCGTTTGTTTGTTTGTAGATCTATATTTGTGCAAGATCACAAATATAAATAACACCAAGATAAATAGAGAATTGTTCGAGCAACAATAATTGATTAGTGAAGAGAGAAGCAGCAGTACACAAAAGAGGAAGAAAGACACAAAGAGATTTGAAAGGGAACCCGATATGTGCGTATGTGTGTGTGTGTGTGTTTGAATATTGGTGAATGTGAAGAAAATAGAAGAGATTTTATATTGCCAACAGAACATCCCGAGCTACCTCTCTCAAATATCAGCAATTCTTTTTTTATCGTTTTCATTTTCTGAGATTAGAATAGGATATTCTCGCTCGTTTTGCTTAATTTCCAGAATTGCTCATCGTCAACTAATTCAACGCCTGGCCATGAATGCCATGATTGCATACGATAACTACCAGTTGAACGTAATAGAACCGGTGCACATGATGTCATTGGCATCCGTCCAATATTATTCGTAAACGATGCTATTCGAGTACGATATAATGTTGTATTCGAATGTGGAAGAGATATACATGGATGCTAGACAAATATAAAGCATAAGTGTAACAGAATTATTTACTCTTGAAGCGAGTGAGAAAAAAAAACGAAAAGGAAATTTAGTTAAACTACATTAGAAGAGCGAATCAATCAATTAATTTCAATTTCTAGACCGATCACCAAAGATTAGAATTGATCAATTACTATATTGTCGTATCTATTGTAATCAGCTAGCTGTCTAAACTATCTATCTACCCGATTCTCAAAGATGAACAATCGAAACATTGTTAACAGTCGGCTGATGACGACGACGCGTCGGAATTGTTGAAAATGGTTGATTTGCCGGTGTTGCAAGATCTGTAAGAGGATCAAATGAAGCTCGTTCATAAGGCATAGTTGGTTTTGTTGTTGATAAAGATCGATTTGGTGGATGAGGATAAATTTGATAATATGCCTGAACTTGTTGTTGTTGTTGTTGTTGTTTCTGTTTCAGCTGCTGTTGTTGTTGTTCGTAGTTTGTCATCGGACGAAAATTCGGATCGAGCAACGCTTCAAGTGATACCTCATCAGCATTGAAGACAAATCTCTGACAATTCGGATTATTCTCTGTATATTGAGAATAATTTTCATTATTCTGACTCGTTTTTTGACGAGATGGTTGAATATAGAACTGATCAATCTGGATGATACAGATAGATAGATAGACATAGAGATATTTGCGAAATAAAAATCATGATTTTTATATTGAATGCTGCTGAAAATCTCAAGAAATTTACTTACCATTTTTCTTGTTTTTTGATTATTACGAAATTCGATCCAATCACTTTCGAATGTTGTTTGAAGTTCTTGTAATTTACGTGTTTCAAATTCGACACATTGTTCTAATTTTTGTCTCTGTAGAACGAAAAAAATAAGCAAATTTTTTTTCTACTATGCATTCGTTTCTCTTACTTGAACAGTTAACAAATCGTTTCGAATTGCTTGCTGTTTATTTTGAAGACTTTGAATTAATTGTCGATGTTTGTCTTTCAAACGTTCTTCTTGATGACGGCGTCGTTCATTTTCATCATTTTCAAACTAAAATACAAACAATTCTCAAACAATATCTAATCGAGAAAAAAAACTGAACAAACTACTTTTTTAATTAAAATTTTCTCTTCTTCTATCGGCGTTTTATTAATAATTAATTGTTGACGAAATTGTTTATTTCGTGTTTTTTGCATTTTTTTCCATGTACGTGGCCATTCACGTCGATCATCATTCAAACGTGCTTCTAATGTTTCACGTTCGAAACGTATTTGTTCGTCTAATTGTTGTAATTCTTTTTCCGATTGTTGTGTCAACATCGTTCGAAATAATGAATAAAATGATTTCGTTTGTTTACGTAGGAGATCATAACGTGAACGTAATTCTTGTTCATCGATTTCCCACAGTGCTTGTTCTTTTGTTTTCAAAAGATTTTGTTTTTCAACAAGAAATTGTCGTTCGAGAATTTGTATACGTTGTTTATGATAGTTTTCAATAGTTTTCAATTGATTTTCTAATGTTTGTTGTTGATTATCGAGAAATTGTTTTTCACGTAGTTGTGATTCGTTTTCTTTCTCAATTAAATAACGTTTCAATTGATCTTTACGATCTCTTATCGATTGATTTGGATTGTTTAATACGTATGAACTATTTGTTGCATTCAATGGTACATCGAATTCACGTTTGATTTGTTTGAATTGTTCGCGTATTTGCTCGCGAAATTGTTTTAATTCTTTGTCTTGATCGATACGTATTTGTTTCATTTTTTTGTTGTATTCATTGGTAAGAAGAACGCTTTCACGTTCGATTTCGATTTTTTGTTTTTGTTCCATTGTTTGCAATTCGAAATCGTATTTTTTTATTAATTCATCACGTTTACGACGAAATTCTTGTCGTTGTTCGTCGATTTCGAATTCGTGACGATTTAGTAATTGTTGACGACGTTTTTCTTCGAGATGATATAAACGACGAAATTCCCGTTGAGCTTCTTTTCTATTAAAAGATATTTCAAAAATACAAAATTCTTGTGTTAAATTTTCTATTTACCGTTCGATTAAACGTGATTGATAATCATTATGTGGTTCGACAATTTTTGTCGTGACGATTTCTTCTTCTTTACCATCGGGTCCAACAAATCGTCGTGTTGTACGAATTGTTCGACGACGTGTTGCACGAGTCTAGAAGACAAACAAAAGAAAAACGTTTTCTTTTCAAAAGAGAATAAAAAAAAGATCTATTTATACTTGGATATTATTTGCTTGAGGTTCAGATCCTGTAATTAATGCCAGACTTTGACTTGAACTATTCGTACTACGTATCGAATCATGACCAGTTAAATTACTTATATTGTTAACGGTTTGATGTACGCGTGTATAATATTGATCAATATCGCCGTTTGTTCCGTTTGTAGGATAGACAGAAGGTGATGTTGAACGTATTGTTTTATCTTGATTGAAATTATAGATTTGATTGAAATTATTCGTTGGTGGTTGTTGTTGTTCATCGTCAACATCGAGAACGATTTCATCGCCATCGTCATTGGTTAAATCAGTGATAACAGCGAGAATAACTTCGGGAATCGAAGGTTTTTCGAAATCGGATTGAATAACTTCTTCGATAAGATCATTGACATAGGCTTCATGAATTTTATTCAATTCTTTTTCGGCTAAATCTTCTAATTTCAATCGACCAATTTCAATATTAGCATCGATGCGAACATTCGATGTCGAAGGTACAGTCGGCGGTGGAACGAAAATCGATGATGCAAATGATTTATTGGCGATTGTCGATGGTGGAGATGGACGTGTTTCAGATTGGCTGAGTGTACCTGGCGGTGTTGTTTTCTTTTTGTAACCATTGACCGATGATTGATTAGCTTGTGAAGGTACTAACGATGATTGCGGTGTTGATGTTGAACGTTTCGGTGGTACCGCTGGCGGTACGGGCGAAGGTGCTGGTGTTAACCGTTTGGGAGGTAATGGTGGTGATCCAGAAGATTTTTTATTGGTTTCCTTCGGTTCGGATACAGCTCGAGTTTTCAAGGACGAAAGTTGAGTAGTAACTACTACAGGGTTTGTAGTACTGTTCGAATTAGATGTAGATAGAGATGATGTTGTTTTAGAACCTTTAATTGATGTTGTTGCCGATGGAATAGGCGGTGGTTTACTTGTAACAGCATTTGATTCATCGAGTTTATTGTTCGTTTCTGTTACAACTAATTTTGGTAGTGATGATGATGGTGGTGGCGGAGGAGGTGGCATTGGTTCACCACTTGATAAACGTCGAATCTGTTTGAGAACAATAACTGATTCGTTTGGTTGATTGTCTTTGAGTGTTTCATTTTCATCGATAATTGTCGAAATATCTCCGCCAGCTGCCGATGAACGATCATCATCGTCATCGTCATTATCATCATCGGAGATAAGACCATTGGATGGTGTAGAGAATTTCTTAAATTCTTCTTCTGTAATTGAACTTTTCGAAAGACGACGTTCACGTTTAAGATCATCTTTTGATTGAGATGAAGGCAGAATAATATCTTCTTCGACAACTTCAACAACAGGCGTAGCTTTAAATTCTTCTAATAGATAAAGTATCGACGAATGAAGAGATTTAGCATCGGACATAAATGCATGTTGTTTCAATTCTCGGCATGTTAAACGTTCCTGCGCATTACGTTTCAAACAACAAGATAGAATATTCGAAAAATCTGAACTCCAACGACGAGCATCCTGCAATTTCGGTGGTGCTGCTTGCCGAATCTTAGCACCGACACGTTCGGCACGCATTTCATGATACGGTGGATCCATTTCAGCCATTTCAATGAGAGTTATACCAAACGACCATATATCCACACGAAAATCATAATTATTATCCGTATTTGCTTCGCAAAAGAATACTTCCGGTGCCATCCAATAAACCGTTCCGATATATTCATTTCGTTTTTGTTCTTGATAGGTATTCTTTGCCGAAACACCGAAATCAGCTATTTTAACTTGTCCAGTTTGTGTAAGTAGAATATTACTTGCTTTGACATCACGATGGATAACAAATTGTTGTGTATGCAAATAATCTAACGCTTCGAGAACTTCATAACCAATGAAACGTATCTGTTTCTCATCTAAACCATGTTCGAGCGTAGTCATTATATGATCAACAGCACCATTCATACAATATTCAAGAAAAATATATAATTTATTTTCATAATAATACGCATCGAATAGACCGATGATATTTGCATGATTACATTCAGATAGAATATCGATTTCAACTGTATGCTCAGGCAATTCATCATCGGTACAATCATCGATAACTTTAACGGCTGCATATTGTTTATTTTGTTCGTTAAATGCTTGATAGACTTTACCGAATGCACCGTCACCTAATTCTTTGATTAATTTCCATTCATTTAATGGCGTTTGTTCTTTATATAAACGTTTCTTTTTCAGTTGATTTGAATTCGAATTTTTCGAATGTGTTCCATCATCACCATAGGATGTACCAAAAATATTTTTCAATCGTTTCAACATTGATATTTTTCTATCATGATCTAGAAAAACAACGAGAAAAAAACAATAAAGTTAGATGTCAATTGAACGATAAGATTAATAACAAGACGAAATTCGTTTGTTTTTTTATTTACTTTCGATGTTCTTCCCTTTTTGTACACTTTATTTTTCTTTCCTCCTTACTTTCGTTCTGATTTCGATACAATGTTGTTTTTGTGCAAGTGCTATGAACAATGTTGCGTTCAACATTGACTGTAACGATGTCTAGTCACCATAGATGTCGACATGTCAGACGAAACGAAAACAAAATATTTTTTGTCGATATTTTTCTTTCGTTTCGTTTCGATGATGGATTAACAAAACAAATAAATACTACGACGACGACGACGATGAATGATCGCATGAATGAATAATAAAAAACGTATAAAAAATATATGATTCAGGTTTTTTTCTTCTTCTTTCTTTATCAAAGAGGGCGCTGGTAATTTGAAAGCATAAAATAATAATTCAACATGATCCGTGCGTATGTATGGGCTGTTTTATTATGTTAAATATAATGAAAAATAAAAACAAAATTCTTTTTTAATAAAAAAAAATTATTGACGACGAAGAGGAGATTTACTCGCATGCCATGTTATTCTAGTATTTTTTTTTACTTTCTAATCAATATTCCAGGATTACAAGAACAAGTAGCTAGAACATAATTGATTTTCTCTTTGATTTTCTATACATAAAATGCTAATATTGTTTATCGAATGGATATTATTTCATCATATTCTTCTTCGGTTTTTTTCTTGTTTTCCATGAAAAGAATGTCAATTAACTGCTCATTTCGATGAACAAACTCTCTTGGTATATTGTAAATATCTCCATCATACATCGATTGTATATCGTCAAATGATATAAGCTCGCTTTTTTTCCCTTTGTGTTCTGTATAAATATATGGGCCTTTTCTTCACTAAGCTCATTGCATCACTGGTATCATTAACATAGTTGACCTCTAAGGATAATATGATTGTTTAATATACCATTAGAGGATAGCAAAAAAAATAGAACATTTTGAAATGATTTCATTTGTAATATTGAATACTATGTTTAGTTTGTGATTAATAACGAAGAGAAGGAAAGAAAGAAAAAGAGAAAATAAATTTTCAATGATTAATATGCTTGTTGTTATTCTAACAGTAGTCAAATTGAATGTTTATTTGTTAACTGAACAAAGAAGAAACAGGAACGGTCACGCTATGTCAATGAGAACTTTTCATTCTTTTATCCGTTAGTTTATAACACGCAACGGAAATGAGTATTTTTCTTTTTTTCTTTTACCTGTGATTAAATATAAGATTGTAATTGTAAGTATACATCATAAACTTGTAAACAGATATTTTTCTACTGCATAATCGTCCTTCACAAAAAGATCCTTTTAAGTCAATGAAAAATAGTACAAAAAACTACTGTTATATATATAATAAATGAGCACCTAATGTTCTCACTGAATGGATTAAGTTGCATTATTACAGCACTGATAATAACTTCAGACCGAATAGTAGGTTTTGTTGAGCAAAAAAAATCTTTTAGAATTCAATTAATTATGAGAGAAAAAAAATAAGAAACCATCAATATAGAAATGATATATGCATTGAAAATTTGAGGAAATGCCATCTAACATAAAGGGAAATATAATTTGTATTTATAGAAAGTGTGGTATATCGTTCGGTTAATATAGTTTCTGTTAAGAAAGGAAGAGGAAAAAAAGACTTCGATTATATCTATTTTCTTTTTGTTCTTCGCATTTGTATTCTTAGTGACGTTCATATCTCATTGTATTTAATGTGAGTAGATTCAGATGATCGAGTGTCACTAAACATGCATTCATATACTATTTTTATATACATACATATATATATATATGTTTACTAACGAAATGCAAGAAACCAAAAGTTTTCCCTCCTCCTCCTCCTTCTCCTCCTTCTTCTTTTTGCTTTATATCTATAGTCTTTGACGAACATTCATAAATGAAACTTGAGAATATTCTTACGTTGTTACAGAGACTTGTTTCAACTCATCATTGAATGTGGACTGACAAGATCGAACACGCAATCATAAGAAAGAAGACGATCCGCTGATTAAACAATGTAACTACACAAGAGCATACAAGTGGACTGCCTTACGATGATTGTATACTAGAAAAGACGATGTTTGTAAGTACCCAATTGAATCGTTTTTGTCTCAATGGAAACAATCGATTTTAGCGCTTTTTTGTGTTCTCTTATCTCCCTCTCTCTCTCTCTGTCGTTTAATGTAAACGTATTTGTTAAGATCGTGTGCATTCTGTTAGAACAATCGGGCAGTCAATCACATATACATACAGTAGAACAACAACAAAAGCCGAAGATTGATCGCGCAAACTCATCGAACGCTTTGTCTCTCTCTCTCTCTTCGGTTGTCTCTGTGTTCAGTGTACCCATGTCTATGCGACATACACATACAGAAATATGCCGATCTTTTCTCCTTCAATTGGATGGATGCATGTACGACTACTGTTGTTACTAGAACGTTACTTACACAGAGAGAGAGAAAGAAAGAAAATCAATCCTAATCCACTTCAACTAGAAGAAACGAGAACGAAAGATGAGAAACGAAGAGGAATAAGGAAAGAGGCGAAGAAGCAATTGATCATGTATGCTGTTACCACACATTTCTTTTTTCTGTCTTCTACTACTAGTTATCGATATGCTTCCGTTCATATAATTTTCCCGTGCGTATTCCTCTGCTAATACCATCGATACTTAGAGTAGAGAGAAAAGGGAAAAAAGACGGATATAATAGTTCACACACATATATATATATAGATATTCTCCAAGTGGTCATCATCAGCAGTTGGCATTTTTCTTAGTTTGCTTTTTGATTTCGCTTATTTGTCTACTGACAGCGATCATTATGAACGAGCAGTTTATAGTCTGATTTTGGTATGTAAAGGAATTATCGTCTATTATTATCAACAAAGTTAAAATAACATTCGGAATACGTCTCTTCTTCTTCATTTTTTTATTTTCTGTCTTTAATCTATAGAAGAATTCCAGATGATTATCATACGGGTAATAATTTAGCTATTTGATTTTTTCTCCAAACACAAAGATCTACTTAGTAGATAAAAAGATAATTAATTATTCGAATGTTTATTGATCTAATATGAATGTATCTTTTTTTTTTTGAATCAGACATTTTTTTTATTGATTCATTAATATATTTCGATTTGTCAAGACATAAATCTCAGATAACAGATGATACTGTTAGAAAAATAAATTGTTTTCTTTCTTTTTTTCTGTCACTCGATACAGATAGTCAAGATAGTTATTTCTTTTCTTTTTATTTTATAGTAGATTTATTTAAGCTTATTATTCATACATCTGGTAAAATGTTGCAAAAGCATGTAGTCATCGACGAGAAAATGAATTAGGAAACGAAAGAAAAACGAGATTGCTTAAAGTGACAGTAGAAAATAAAAGAAAGGAAGGTGAAAATAAAGATAACGAGCTGACATTTCATCAGTTTGATTTTTTCCTGTTGTCATACGTCATATATATATTGCATTGTCAAAAGAAATACAACTCGTTTTTTTCGCCGACTCGGTCTTGAGCTCAATCTAAGCTAGCGGGCAGTTGTCGTTGCATATCCTTCATGTTTCTTATCGTTTTAACATAATATAATATAAAAAAGAACTAACAAGAGAAAATAAGAGTGTAGAATCAAAATAAATAGAACAAGAAAGGAAAAAAGAATCTTTTACTATCTTTATTATCATCAAAGTTATTTTGGCGTTTTACAAAAATATTTTCCTTCGTTTTCTTGAATTTTTATGATAAATATCCGATCAAGTAAGTCTCTAAGGATCTCTAGACTAATTTATTTTTCAAAATAGAAAAAAAAAGAATACTTATCTGTAAAGAGAAAAATGAAAAGAGCAAACAATCGCATTGACCCTTATTATAGACATCTCAAGTAAATTTTAGGTCATTTTTTATTCATATCAGACGTATCTTTGATTTTTTACATCGATGAGTCAAAAGAAACATAGACACACTTGTAGCACTATTAGTTTTTGATAAGATTAATTAGCTTTTCATTATTTCTTTCAGAATATAAGTAGGGTTTTTTTCTTCGACTAATTAGAAATTTCTTTTTTTTGATCTTATCGATAAATCAAATAGAAAACAGTTGACATTCAACTATCATCGATTAAGTTAGATTGAGGTGACACAATCTCCAATTGAAGACAAGCTTATTTAGCTTTTCGAGGCTTGTTAGCGAGCAGTACAAACGTATGATAGAAACGCAGAGAGAAGCAAATAACTGTGTTGATGATGAATTATTGAACATAAAAAACTCTCGTTCATGTCGAATAGTTTTCATCATCTAAAAGACGATGACGATGAAAATGCCTAGTAACAATTGCCAATAGGTCAATTCCATTGAGACAATCGTACCGAAGGAGAACAGGATGTCGCAATCTTCTTATCTTTTTTCTTCTTCTTCTTCTTCTACGTCTGTTCGTATACTAAGGCTAGTTGTAGCTTGCTCAAGGTAATCTTCTCTCGAACCGTTGTCGTCATCATCATCGTCACACTCTCTCCTTTCACATCATCATCGTTATTATCATCGTCGTCACCTTCATAATCATTATATGCGTTTTACTGAACAATCAGTCAAGCATAGAATTCATCTTGGAAATGCTCAAGACGAATCCATAGAAGTGCATACAGTACAGTAGAGAGAAAGGAGAAAAAATAGAATATCGTATCTCCATATGTTATGAATCAATTGTGCAGTTACTGAAAGTGCAAAAGAAAAGAAAGAGAGTCAGCTGGATTCATATTATTCTTTGTCAGTGGGACAAAAAAACGGGGAAAAAACTGATAGAGAACGGTAGTAATCTAGGTCTGTTTCGTTAATATATGGTACTGTCAAAGTGCAAGAAAATCTAAATTTATTTTCGTTAGTTTTTTCTCGTTCTTTCCTCCTTTTCGATGTTATCTGTCTTTTATTAGATTTATCATTACTAATAGAAGTTTTCATTTCACAATCGAAGAAAAGAAAGTAATCAGATACTTGACTTAGCATATCTAAAAAATCGCATATTTATAGTTTGTTTGTTTGTTTCTTTCTTTCTTTCTTTCTTTTGTTTTTTACATTATTGTTTTCTTCACAAAAAAAAGAAAACAAATCTCTGCTGAGTGTTTTTTCTTCTGATTTAGTAAGAGAAAGAAATGAACGTTGGAAAAGTATAGCTTTCAAGTGACATAAATATTTTCATTTCTTCCGTTATGATCATCGAAAACAAGTTATTCGATGACTAAGTTTAAAGAAAGAAGAACAAGAAGAAGCAACATCAGCAGCAGCAGCAGAAAATGACTTGAAGCACTGTTTTTTTTCCTTGTTGTTGCTTATCCAAAGTGTGATCGATTGGACGAGCGTGGTTGATTTTTTGACATGAACGATCTGTGTGTGTAAGCATGCGTGTATATGTCTATCCTATATATAATCAAGGCTAAAAAAATGAGATTAGTACCAAATGAATTGAGTTAAAGGAGAAAAACGTCCATCGATAGAAGGAGAAAGAAAACGAACAAATATCAACAACGATCATTTTGTTGTTGACTCGAGCTTGTTATTATAGTTTTATCAGCACGTTACGATTGAGGAGGTGGAGCAGCACGATTCTAATGAATGTATTTATACATGAATGAGTGAGTGACTGCGTGTGTGTGCGTCGATCATTTCCCTAAAGTGCTGACAGAAAGATGATGATTATATGCACACCAACTTTACAACAGCCGCGTGCTCTTCTGTGTATATTTTCAAGAAAAAATAACTAACAGCCTATCATCATCATCGTTCGTTGTATCATTATATTTGTTATCTAACAAAGAGTCTATTCAAACATACATGCACACGCGCGCGCGCACACACACGCATACAGACGACATGCATAAATATAAACAACGAGAACTTTAGATTTAGTCATTACAAAGAAATTTTCTAGCCTGAAAGGTATGGATATATCTGACATCGAGCAAGACATATAGAGATAGAGAAAGATAGATATATAAACATCTGGCTTGAGATAGGAGCAAAAATGAAGAAAAGGGGAATTTGCTAGATGATTGTTTGACATTGAGATTTGTTTGACCTTGTTTGATAGGTCGGTAATGATTATGACTATAGTTAACTTTATCACAGAGAGAGAAGAGAGAAAAAAAGAATAAGGAAAAGACGAATAAAGAAATAGAATTAAGTATGTATATTCTCTCATTTATTTTTATGAGTCAGTAAATAAAACGATGAATAATGATTAAGTTTCTTTTTTTGTTAGACACGAAACGTGTGCAAGAGTGTTCCTCATTTTTATTTAATATTGTTAACAAAGATTCATGTTAACGAACCAAACAAAGAAAAACTTTCTTTTTCTTTTTGGTACTATGTAAGTTTTTTTTGTCTGTTTCCGTGTCTGTCATTTGTTTCTAACTTTCCAGCAAAATTATTTAATTAAAAATAGATAAAGAGTTATCAATAAGCTTTTTTTTCTCTCTTTGAATCTATATATATATACAACATAAATAATGAGTGCGTTTCTAATTATCTCTATTAAACAGTTCGACTTTTCCCATTTTTTTTCCTGTATAAATACAAGTATACTATCCAAATTATTTATGTGTCAAGAGGGTTATACATGCATGTACATATATCGATCAGATCTTGATGAAGGTCAAATGTAAGAAGGCAAATGCAACAAAAAAAATGAAATGCCATTCTGTCGGATATATGCATACATACCTTTGACGGTCGTTGTTTCTATCCTTTTGTCTTCTTTTCTGGAGAAAACGCAACATTGTTTATCTTATCCAATATACGAACCATTAAACATTATACATACACACACGCACGCAATTGTCATGTTTGTATTAACATTGTGTAGTTCTGTATTCTAGGTAATGGCTGGCATCGAATACTGCTGGCAACGGTCATTTAGGTGGCTGCTCAAGGTTAATAAAAACTATCAAGTTTAGATTTCTTTTCTAATATTTATAATTAATTATCAATAATCGAGCACACGATTATGAGTACAATGAAAATGTCTCAAATGTTATCCGTACCCTTAAGTCGTGTACGTTCGCCGAAATTAAAACGTCAAACACCGGTTGATGACGAAATTGACGGTCAACAACTAAATCAACCATCGAAATCAATTGCATCTGATTATGAATCAAATTCATCTCGTTCACTTTCGCCATATTGGCGTATTGTTATGGATCCTGAATCATCATCAAGCTATTTAGACGTACCTGAAACAACAAATAATAGTCGTCGATCATCGAACAATAGTGTCGTACGCTTTACTCCACATGATGGATCGGATTTATGTTCTATTCTTGATATGACTGTAAATATTTACATAATGAAATTATATTGAGTCAATTCTCAATGATTGCCTATTTTTCTTTTTGCCTCGTTTTTAGTATGAATCAGAAAATCTTGAAAAAGCAATTATTAGTAATGACAAATATACTGTACGACGAATTATTGATATTCATCAGAATAAATTTAATTTAATCAAAGATCGCTCGAATTTGATTCAAATGCAATCTGGTTTTCCTAATCATTCGAACCCATTATCTCAATTACCGACACATCCACGAACATCAGGTGGTTCACCTTCGATTACAAGTAATACGGAATTGGAAGCTGTTAGTAAACAAGCGTTAGCTAGTAATGAAACCGATGAATTTACGTCAGTTTCATCACCTGAACAGACGCATGTCATGTTCGAATTGCCAAATAGTAGTACATTAAGTTGTACAACTGGTCCTCTTTCAGCTGCTCTAATTAATCATCATCAGACCTATTCAACTAATCTTCTTGGTTCACCAATACACGAACGAACTGAAACCGAACTTGATTCAATGTTCACTGCTCCAACAAGTTTAAATAAAGAACTCATCTTTCCTCTCAATGATATACCTCAAGATGTACCACCAATCTTTCGAAATGTTCTACATGTTGCTATTATGTATGGTATGTAGATCACTGAAAACCACAAAACAAAACATAATTTTTTATTGGTTTAATGTTTTTTCTTTGGATTTAGATGCTCGTGATGTGATGCGTATCTGTTTAAAATATGGTATCGATCCTAATGCACCTGGTATACATCCAAATACCATACATATCTCCTCAAATTCTCAAACACCTACTTCGAATACACATTCATGTTCGAGTGCACGTCTATCACCTGATCTACCACGTGCATCACCATGTCGTAATGGTACTTTAGATTATAATACATATTATACCAACGAACGATTATTCACTTTACCACCATTATTTCTTGCTGCCCAACGAAATAATCATTATGCTTGTACACTTTTGCTTAAATATGGTGCCAATGTCAATGCACGTGATGAACAATATTGCAGTCCATTACATTTAGCTGCACGTTTACAACATGATGTTTGTGATATACTTATATCTCATCATGCATGTATCACAATATCGAATAAATATGGTGATACGCCATTATCATTATGGTCGAATGTGAAACAATTACAGATCGCATTTGTTGAAAGAGAATTTAATAAATTATGTCGTAAACATTCATCGATTTCGAAACGTTATCGATTTCTATCACGTGATAATAACAATGATCAATATCAAACAATTTCATCGACAAACAATTCGACTAGTTACAACAATGGTCTCGTACCAGCACATGGTTTAAAAAATTTAAAACGTGTTTTTCGATATAGTGGAAGTGATTCATATGATTCTAAATCATTTAAAAAAAGTCTTTCATCACAAAGTTCAATTGGCAAATCGAAACGATTCAATGGAAGTCATTTACAAGCCAATGGACTGAATGCATCCATGGGTCGAAGTGAATCTCGACAGGTTTCAGAAGAACGTGATGATCTTGATGTACCACATTTTGGACGGTCACTTCATATTAAACGTAAAGTATGTCAATCGGATAAAATTCATTGTCATCATCAATCTCTTTCTTTTCATTTCCAATATCGATTTGGAAAAAATAGCCTAACAAAACAAAATCACACGTATTTAGAATAAGTCGAAGGAACATGAAACATTTCCGGTTGCATGAGTGTTTTAACAATCTAACTGCGTCCGTGACTTATAATATAGTCTATCTCCTGCTAGTCGAGGTTATACTGTTATAATTTGATAATTTCTCGGTATTGAAAGCGCAAAAAACAGAAAGAAAGAAAGAAAGAAAGAAAGAAAGCAACGAGCTCAAACCCGTTTTCTTTCTCTTCATCGTCTAATTATAGAAGCCATAGGATTAGTTCTTTTTTTTGTTGATGTTCATTTCGATAATGAGTTTGACATTGTTCGAATATCTTCGTTCTCAAATATTAATATTGAAGTATATTTGACAATCAAAATTCAGATTTTCTTTTTGAGACTATCAACACATTTTCTTATTTTGTTCCTCGGTGACTGGAAACACTGGAGTTGTGTCAGTTCGCATGATTTATTAAGTGTACTCTATAGGGAATCTTTCTGTCTAACTCAGAAGAAATATTAATAGACATGACGTTTTTCCTTCTCTTTATTCGTCTTTGAATTAAAATCGGATAGAAAAATTAATGATTTCAACTGGATAATATCTTTTATCTTGATTAGATCTAGAAAATAATATTTATTGGTTTATTAAATATCGAATAATTAACTCATACTGAACTCAGTAAACTTATTCATTGTGTTTGTCTTTCGAAGTGATTTCTCGATAATTTATTTTATTATTATAACATTACAAACAAAATAATGAATAGTCATCGATGATGATTTTTTGATAATGTATATATAATAATTAATCAATTATTATCTTTATTTATTTGATCGATTCTCGTACTTTCTTTTTTCTACTCAATTTCATAACTGTTTGACATGTATATATTTATGTGTATCGTTTTAGACGGGTACCTCAGCTTTGGCTGTCAACATTCTTCATGCCCATAAATCGTCGCGTCAACAACAGCACTCGGTAGCAGCAACGGCTCATGCATCAGCAGAAAGTGAGTTACAGAAACGTCAATTGTATCGATCTTTCGCTTCGCTCTTCGGGATATGTTTATATTGGCGGAACTAGTTTCCTTTATGTGTCTTTCTCTCTCTCTCTCTCTGTCTCTCGTTTTCTTTTGCTTTCGCCTTTGGCCTCAAGGCGGTCTCTTTATTCGCTCTAGTCGGCTGATCCATCGTCAAGTACGTTTTACTCTCGTCGCATCATTGTCGTTATTTGTCGTAAGATGATCAGAACTATCTGCCATTCTAAACTGAGCTAGTTAGTTAGACTTTATAATTGTAAAAATTTGACAGATGCTGCAACCTTTTCGTCAAGATGCCGTTCTATCTATCTATCTATTTATTCATTCGATCATATGCACACCAGTTGTTTACAATTATGTGTCAAAAATCTTTTTTTTTCTATTATATTCTAATCATTAACTCTAGAAAGATCATGTGTATGTTTTTTGCATTGCCAAGCTAATCATTGAGTTAATCGAACTTTACAAGGTTTATCTCGTTTTAAAAAAAAAAACATTTTCGAGGATATATTTCATTCTTATTAACAATGTTAGTAACTTTAAAAGAAGAAAAGAATCTATTTCCGATGACAATCGATACACACATCATAATTCAAATATAAATAGCTCTTCTTGTTTCTTTCTTTCTTTCTCTCTCTCTCTCTGTCCCTTTATTTTCCTTTCTATTCTGCTTTTCTTTATGTTGTGCTGAAGTACCAAAAACCTGGTTTTAATATTCAATAGAATATGTAAATATATGTATGAATATTTTTTAAATATTGCAAACAAATCATGATTCTAAACGAACTATTATTTCTAAAGACGACATTGTGTTCTATTCTATTTCTATCGTATTCCTAAGAAGATAGTTTTATCTTTCATGTAGCTTCAATCTTTTTTACGTCTATAATTATCTCGAATATGTCTATAATTTCACTAGTATTATTCATACAAGGAAAAGAAGGTAGAATTCCACGAGCGATTGCCACTGACTTACACAAAAACGGTCTAGTTGGTTTCTAAACGTTTTTGCATATGTATGCGAGAACGATATTTGTGTTCTATCGTCGTATATAAAACTCGAACGGGTGCCACTTCCGATGTTGTTCCCATGAGCATTTAACATTTTTCTTTTTTTGTTCATTTTCATCTATGAGAGAAAAAAAAATTAATGAAGAAAGAAAAAAAGAAAAGAAAATCTTTTCACTACACTTTGCCAATAGTCTATGCCCGTTCATTTTGTATTCAGAAGAAAATTCTGTCTTCTATTTTCATTTACCTGTCAATTCTTCACCTTTCTTTTGCTTCACTTCTAAGCCACTTTCAATTCTTGAGTTATGTAGAATTCTATTATAAAAATAGAAAAACTTGCTACATTATCTAGTTGCAATAGGAAAATTGATTCATTCTAATTTATTTAAAATATTTAAACATGATCATTATGTTTTATCCGAGATAAAATAATAAGGATGAATGAATCTACTTTTCTTTTATGTCAGTATGTGATTGCGTGTGAGCGCATGTTATTTATTTGGAAGAAAGAGAATAATCACCCTTGAATAGATTTATGAAAACTAACCTAGAGTAACATACTTAGAGTACAATTTTCAAGTGTAACATTGAACCCTTGCCTTTAGATTTTGTTTTTCTTTTGTTATTAAAATTTTATTCCCCTCACTCATCTGCATTTATCGATTCTTCGTTTTCCACTCGAACTATAGCCTAGTTCTTTCCGGTATGTCACTATGTTGAGGCCAAAATTTATGAGACAATATATCGAGGAAAAAAGAAATATTACCATAAATCAAAAAAAAATCATACTATTATTTCATTTTTTTAATTTTCTGCCAAAAATAATCGCTTTTCTATTCGTTCAATCACTGAGTAAAATAATCTTTAATTTACGTTTCGTAATAAGGAAAAGAAAGTCTTTTCTAAATGATACGTTGCTTTTTCAAAGTACATCTGATTATTATTTTTTAACGTTCTTTGTAGTGTGAGGGTGTGTGTCTGTGTCTTTGAAAGGAGAAAAATATCATTAAACAATATGAATATGGCGTGTATGTTTTTCCTTTCACGTCATTTAAGAGCCTAGAAATAAAAACGTATAAGAGGGCTTTTCCCTTTTTTAATGATGCATCATTTCTATTATGATTCTATTTACTAGAGTCTCTCTATCAATACCCGTGGCATCATAAAATATGTTTGTTATATAATCGATTTCTTATTTTAAAATAAAAAGATTCTTTATTCTCACAAAATAAGCTCACATATTTGCTAATTATTCTTAGCATTTTCTTCTGCGTCTTTTCTTTTTTTAAGTAACTTCGCTGTCATTTTATCGATAAAAACGATGTCACTAACAAATATAGTATCTAACTAACAAAACAAGACGAAAAAGAAAAATTCCACCAGTTGACAGATACATGTCGTAGAATTTTTTCTCCGATTGTTTTTATTAGTATTATTGTTATTGTTTGTTGCATTTTTTTTTCTTCGTCTTCTTCGTCTTTCTTCGTATTATTCTTCTATCTTCGTTTGCTAATATCATTTTTTGTTTTGCTGTTTTTTTCATAGCCAATGCGCTCAACGATCGTCTATATAAACGATTTTCGGAATTAAGTCGACTTGCGACCAATAGCGAATGTATCGATCAATTGATGGATCTATTGCGTATGCAAAATTCAATGGACGAAATTTTGACTTTAATAAGTCAAGCAACATCACCACAAGTACATGCACGTATTGCCGAACTTCTCTATACATTACTCAATGTAAGTATCGATTTTCTTTGCATGCGTGTTTAATAGTACATTAACAAAAGCAAATTTCAACAGTCATTTATCGAATATATCCTAAATGACATTTTGTGTTTTCTTCTCTTTAGATTTTTTTTTATTAATTAGATTAAATACTTTTATAAGACAGATAGAAACATATGATTTTATGACATAAATTCATTAGCTTTTGCGTATTCTTATTTGAAGTTCATTGCGAAAAGACATTTAACGTCATAAATAGATTTAGAATTCGACTAGAATATTCTTATGTTGCTTTCAAATGTATGAATTCCATGAGAATGATTTTCAGAACATTTTTTTCGTTCGAAAATATGCTAAATAGTTTTTTTTATTGAATAATATTATAAATGCAAACGAGATGTATATATACATATATATATTCCATATTCGAATAGGAATCGATCTAAAAACATTGTGAATATTATTTACTATTGATGCATTTCATTCTTAATGTCGTAGTGTCGATCGTCACTCAATTCATGCGTCTACATAGTTGCCTCACCCGATGATTTCAAATTCGATTAGCCTTCAAAAGCTGTATATGCGTATATATATATGGTCTATAACCCTCTCAATTCTGTTTTTTTTCTATCTATTCAATGTCACGATTGAGATAAACAGCGAGCAAGCGAGAACGAGAGAAATAAATCGATAAAATTCCAATGTTTTTCATGGTCAATCAACTGTTTTATTCCATCGCAACTAAATACGAAATACGAGATTAGTTAATTCAATAAATTATCTTCAATTTCAATTGAAACGAACATTGATCGAAATGTTTAGATTATATTGTAGATAATTACTAGAACATCATTTATCCTATTCACTGAAAAAATAAAGAAAATAACAGAAAGAACGAACGAACGAACGAAAAAAAGAAGAAGAAGAAGAAAATACATGCTGAGTGATGTTTGTCTTCGCTATTGCATGTTATTGATACCATATCCTCTTGTTAGATTAAAACAAGAATAAGCAAATTATCAATAGAAAATAAGATCAAACTATTGACAAATCATCATCAAAAAAACAATAATCAGCAGAGGTTCTTTATACATATTGATGCTCTTTACTAGTGCTTGTTTATCTATCATATAAAAGACCAAAGAGAAATAAGAAAGAGTCGGAAAGTATGTTTATATAACAGTATGTATTAGAGAGAACAAAAGAATACAGAAAAAACAAGCAAGCAAGAAGAAGATATGTATATAAGGATTGTCGTTCCACTATTGTGATGTTAGCATCAGCAATTGCAACTAATGATGCTTTGTAAGATGTTATATTCATCTAGTCGACATAGTGCAATATGCGTAGGAAGATGCTGATCAATATACTTAGTATTTTCTGTATGAACGATCAAATATGATGACGATATGAAAAGACAATCATGCTAACAGATTGTCTATGTATATTTTTTCCTTATTGTCTATGCTACAAATGAATATAAATGAGAGTGCTTATTCTTGTTGTTGAATCATTTCCGCTAACGTTTTCTACTTCATGCTCATGATGAACTTATTTTTCTTTTATATGTGTAATGTCTCTCTCACTCACTCACTCACTCAGTCTCTTTCTTTCTCTCTCTTATTTTTCTTGCTTTTTTTTTCATCTAAATGAGAATGAATGTAGTAATGTCGTAACGATGACGGAAAACGAACAAAAGAAGAAGACGAAAGAATTGAACTACAATATATAATTGTTTCTTTCAATCTTGGATTCATATAAATTCTTAATAAATATTTATATTTAACATGAAAAACAGAAACTATATAACTTTTTTCTTTTGTTATTCTCTCTATTTCTTTATTAAGATCTGTTGATCTTCCGTTTTTTTTTCTAGTATACAATTGACAAACTATGCTTAAGATGTAAGAACACAGAACAAGAAAGATTGATATACTGCAGCATGCCCATTAGCATTGCTAGTTAAGTATTCGAAATGACAAACCAAGAGGAAATAGCGCTGATCCATGTCACGTCAACAGATGATTATAAAGACAGGTAGTCTTTATACATGCAGCAAGGAGAAGAAAAAACTCAAGAGAATGTCACACACATGTAGACGTCATTATCAGATTGCATAGTAGCATCTAAATATTCTCACGAGAAAAAGAAAAAGAGAATCTGTATATCTATATCTATTCATAATTGCAATCTAAGAAGAAGAAGAAAGAAAAACTTTTTTTCTTCTTTACAAATCAAACAATTAAATATGAAATGTCAAACGAGAAAAATTAAAAATCATTTCCTTTCAAAAAATATTACTATTCAATCTATTAGAACTTATAATCATAGGGTGTCAAAATCAATGTTAAACAGAGTATAACATGATTTTCTCATGTAGCGATCGTAGCGAGAAAGCACAAGCACAGCATCACGTCCGTTCGGAGCACGAGAAACGGAAGAAAAGCTCTCGCGCGCGCGCGTCAATAACTACGACAAAAGAAGAATAGAAGAGAAATAGAGCGAATAGCAAATCATTTTTCGAAGAAAAGGGGAAGAAGAGATTCTAATAGATAGATAGATTGTCTATCTATCTATCTCTATATCTATCTGTTGTCATTCTTAGCAAACAGAGCATCATTTACACTCCATGAGTACACAGGTTTGTTTAATGCTTAATCAACTTTTGAATTCATTTTTATTTGAACTGTTTGTTTTTTGGTAAATCTAACTCTTGATCTTCTATGTATCGATTTAGACGTGCTATCAAGAATTCTTACGCAATCATGATAAACGTGATCATGTCGAAAAATTTCAAGTACATACAAAGAAATTATTGGATATCTCTCTTGAATTATTATCAAGTGAGATGCCAAATATGCAATATTTAGCATTGATAACAATCAATCGTCTGTATGATGTCTATGTCTATCACAATCTAATTAATCCTGGACGTTATAATGCTTGTTACATACCGTTAGCTCGACGACAATTAAATTCGAATTCATTAATAAATAATAATTCATCAACATCGAATACGAATTCATCCGATGAGAATAAGAATGGAAACGATCGTCTACCGAAAACATCAACATTATCAAGTATTCTACGAAAGATTTCACGTGAAACAGATGAAAAACGTGCTGTTGCTGCTGCAGCAACTGGTGGCGGTAGCAGTAGTAGTGGTGCTTATTCAAATTCGAAATTATCAAATAGTTCAACACAACAAACATCAGGTCCAGGACCTGGTGGCGGTGGTGGTAGTAGTAGTAGTAGTAACGGTAATACAACTGGAAATACAGGAATTTTGTCACGTGAAACATCAAAGCGATGGATTCCATTATATAGTAATGATACTCTTACTCCAGCACCTCCTCTTTCTCCTATATCATCATCGACAAACATATCAACAACACAAGGTATAAAAACATCATCATCATCGGATTTAACTAATTCTCAACAACCACCAACAAATCTATCGAAATCTCATTTACTCAATGCAGACAATTCAACAACAACAACAACAACTACAAATTCTTCATCGATGTCGAACGATAATTCCAATACTGTCTATACATATGAACCATTTTCACTTTTATATCAAATCGAACCGATACATTTATTACGTTTAATGCGAACACGTTTAGATGCACATCGACGAGAATTTAATAATCGACCGAAATGTGTACCATCCACTCGTTCACCATTATGTACACATCATTGCGTAGTTATTCTAGCGGCGCGTATGTTAACTATACTCTGTCAGGATCATAATTTTCAAATGAGATTCATTAATACAAAAGAAAATCTCGTCATTATCATTGATATGTTAAATATCAATAATGATCCGGTAAGAAAAATCTCAGATGAAAAGAATAATAAAAAAAAGAAGTAATTTGATGACAGTTGTCTGTTTTATACTATCGATTAGATGGAACGATGGAAGCGAGAGAAAAAAAAACCGAAGAAATAAATCAAAATTCAATTATGTAGATAATGTTAATCAGAAAAACATTCTTTTGTATATAAAGAATGAAAAAAGAAAGAGAAGATATTAGTTTGAGACATGACTTTTCCTTGATTTGCTATTAGACTACACTAATAAAAACATGTTTTTCTTTTTTGTTTCCATATTATTATTATGACGTTTTTTTCTTTCGTTCTTTCTGTTAAGCATTTAATTTGTTTAATTTTACAAACATTGGGTGTTGTCGCATTAAATCCTGATTCACATGAAATTCTTACACAAGCAGATATTCCCGATACAGTTCTACATTTAATTCTACCAGCTGATGAAATGTTTTACACGAATCAAACAACAAAATTTGCTCGTTATGTTAAACATCTTGGTGCACGTATACTTGTTTACATGGGTTTATTAACTAAAGTTAGCAATAAAGTGAATTTATTCGATATACTTGGTAAGAAAAAAAAAAGCAAAAGTTAAAATTCATAAATATATCATTTGTGCTTATATTCTTGATGAGATAAAAATAGAATAGAATTTGACATTTATTAATTGATTTTCGACAAATTGAAAGAGAAAAGTATTGAGAAATGAGTAATCATTGTATGTTTTCTATTTGAATAGACGTTGAACCTGAGCCACTTGATTGTGATAAACCACAATCATTTGAAAATAATTTCGTTCATCATATGGCTATCGGTGAAACGGTGGTTGGCACTCTTTGGACATCATTCGCTGGTGTTTGTATTGAAAAATTACTTGATGAATTACTTAAAGTAGAAATAAATGAAATTTTAGATTTTTTTTATTATTATTATTATTATTATTATTTAGAATGGAATCAATCAAAAGAAAACAGTGTCAAAAGAATCACAAGATATATCACCAGCAACAACAACAACACAAACAAGTCCAACATCAACACCGATTCTGATGAATTCAAGTGATAATCTTCTATATAATCTTTCATATTTATCATCTGTGATACATCCTGTTATTATACTTCGTTTACTTGAACATCGTCTATTCACACCATTGTTTAAGAAAAAAGCTGTTACAAGTAATCCACCTATTAATTTAAATCTTCCTCCTCCTCCTTCGACAATACCGTCAGCGAATACTACTGTGGAGAACAAAACTCCATCAATATCGGTAACACCAAATATCGGTGCATTAGCATCAATACCAACACTACCGAAGCCTGATGTTTTCAAACGACAACGAAGTTCATTAACTAAAGACACTCCATCGAATGATCGTTCATCATTATTAACTAAATTTACACACTCAACATATGATAAACATCGAAAATCATCGAAATCACCAACATCAAATCCCATAACAGCATTAACATTAACAAATTCACCGAGTTCAACGACGAATCTATCGAATGTATCAACTGGTGGAACAACAGCCAATGATCTATCATCATTACTTTCATCATCATCAACATCAGCACCATCAACATCATTGTCAGCATCAGGATCAACAACAAATAATACGAATCAATCTCGAAAATGGTTTTGGAGAAATTCAGAGAAAACAATTCCATCGAATCTACCGGCTGATCGTAATCCATTATTACAAGCTATTGTTGAAACCGATACATTATCATCACTGAATAATTCATCATCGATAACAAATTCCGCAGCAAATTCAGCGGGTGTCGGAGAAATAAAACTATTCGAAAAAGAACTATTAAATCTTCCATCATTTCAATTAAGTGACTCACAAAATCCACTTCTACCAAGTCCAACTTGTTTAAATTATGATTTTACAAGTTCATTGGATACAACTAATCCGCATATAAAACCAATCTATATTAAAGGGCAACAAACGAATGGTTTAGTTAAATCAAAAAATAATGATGAAGATCGTAAGTTCATTATTCATAATAAACAAAAGAAGAAAATATGTTAATGAGAAAAAAAAATCAATGTTTGCATGAGTAACATCAACTAGTAATAGAATATATTAATTACATTTCCTTTTCATTTTTTTCCGACAAGAAAGAAAAACTAAATATATTTTTACTAATGATTTCTTTTTATTTCATTAGTATCATCTGCATTTTTTGATAATCCAACAACAAACAATTCGAATAGTAATCATCATCATCATTTAACAACATTAAATGTTCCATTTGTTGCCGTACGAACACCATCCGATGATAGTTATCATTCATCAAGTCACAACAGTAGTCCATCACGACAATCATCAACACGAATATCATCAACGAATAATAATCGTCAACAACGTTCATTATCGAATACGCGAATGTCCGTACGTGAAACAGTAAAAAGTCTATTTCGTTCATCGAAAACTGTCGATAATATGTCAAGTAATGGTAATAATTCACCGAGAAATTCATCGATTGGCATATGTCATCGTTCGAGAACGAAATCATCATCACCATTAATCAACAATCAACTATCACATTCACAACCAATTGTAACTGAATCGTTAATTAATGAAAATAATATTCATTTCGATTCAACATTTACCAATCATAGTGAACAAACACCATTAATCGATCGTCATGATCAAATTAAACAAATCAATCCAATGAATGACGATAATAATAATCGACGTTTAAATCGACATGGTTTACATTTACCACTTGATATCGATGGTTTACAGCGTAGTCGTTCATGTACCGATGAAATTATTATTCCAATCACTAATCATGAAAATAATTCATCATCATCAGTAGCTGTACCAACAATTTCAACAACAGGACATTCAACATTACAACCGAATCAAACTGATGTTATTTCATTACATTCGTCAGATAGTGCAGCTTCATCAATCTCAGCATATGCTCCACAACAGCAACTACAACTATCACAATGTTTAACACAATTATCAGCACCAACAGCATTGACAACAAATGGAAGAAATGATATGAGTAAATCTCAAGAATCCTTATTTAGTTTTTCATCTCCAATGCAAAAACAACGTTCATTTAAATCATTGATTATGACAGCAACAACAAAAGATACTGTTAGTAAACAAGGCAATGATATTCTACATTTAATTGCTAATTGGGTGCTACGATCACCGGAAGATTTTCAAGATTATCTTGTACAAAAAGAATTGCGAAGTTTTTTTGCACTATTAGAATCTTTACATAATTCATTTCGAAGTTGGACAAATCAAATTAAAGATATTCTTGCATTACAAGATGTTGAAACGCCATTAGATCCTGAAATCGACGAAGCGAATACTGAAGATATGTTTCGAGAATATATAAAAATGCAACGTGATATCGTTTCGGGTCGTTTAATTTGTTCGAAAGAAGAAGCAGCTACTCTCGCTGCCGTTCAATTACGTCTCGAAGCATGGCCTGAAGAAAATCTCGAACTAGCTGAAGAAGATGAATTACATACATTAAATTTAACTCTCAACGATCAAACATCACCATCATCATTGACACATATAATGACTTCATCATTATGGCGTGATCGTCGTCGTCGTAATCTAATAAAATTTCGTTTTACAGATATTCCTTGTTGTAAACGTGTCGATTCGAGTATACATAAATCGAAAAAACCATTTCTACCGCCGGATTTTCGTCATAGTAATGAAATATTAAAATTAATCAAAGATAAACAACGGAAATTATTTCATATCAATGATTATGATAATCCGACACGATTAAAAGAATGTTACGTACGTTTATGTCGAAATTTGCCGAGTTATAATGCCGAAATCTATGTTGTCAAAGAACTTCATGGCAAACGATCGAAACGAAAAGGCACTCGATTATTATGTATTCGTTCGGATAAAATCTGTTTATTAGATATGAAAACACGTATGATCTACAAAGAACAACGTATAGCTGATCTTGAACATTGGATAACTAGTGGACATCATTTAAGTGCAGGAACAAATGATCTTGTTCTCGAATTTCGTAATAAAACAAAATGGCGTTTGCAATTGAATAATACTGCCGATTTACGTGCAATAACTGTATATCTATGGAAAATTGTTAATGTCGAAGGTTTTGCTCTATTTGATAAGCACATTCCATTGAATACACCTATTCGTCGATATTCACAAACACATCTAACAGGACGTCGAATGACACTGGTACCAACGTCATTATCATCGAATTCGAATAAAAATCCCTATCAAACAATATCTGATATGTATAAAAATTCAACGAATCAACAAACAAAACAGTCAATGTCACCTCAAACAACAATTGATCATATACAAAATTTAACACGTATTATGCAAACGAATCGTACGACAACATTGTCAGGAATTCTTCTCAATTCATCGTATATTCATCCGACGGATCATACGCAACCGTTATGTTTTTCAGCTGAACTCGAAGAACTCAAATATCTATTCGATTTTCCTGAAGAAGTCGCAATACGTTTAACAGAAATCGAACATGAAATCTTTCTTAGTGTACCACCATTACAATATCTCAGACATTTAACACTTGATATGTCGTTTTTATCGGCAACGGATACATCCAATCATGGGAAAAGTATTCGAATTCTTGTACAACGTTTTCAAGCTGTCGGATCATTTATTCAGCAATTAATTGTCTCACAAACGAGCTTTCAAGAACGAAAAGCAATCGTTGCATCCATACTTCGATGTGCTATCACCTGCTGGTACATGGGCAATTTCAATAGTGCAATGCAGATTCTTGCTGGATTGAAAATTGAAGCATTTCGTCCATTGTGGTTATCGATCACCGACGAAATACCTGGTTTTAAATTCTTAACCGATGCATTTAATTCCAATGAGAAAACACCACAATATTGTGATGCTGTTAGTCGAGCATTGGACATACCAACATGCAAAGTTGTGCCATTTTTTGGTACTTTTCTTAAAGATCTTCGATCGATATTGAATACTGTACCGAGTATAGTCGTTCTTTGCAATCGAAATACACAAAAACCGATCGAATCTGTAACAGATTTTCAAAATCAAGAACATTTCCTAACACGTATTGGCGTTGGTGGTTTGATTAATACACGAAAAATCGAACTTGTTCATATGGTTCTCAAAGATATTGCCATGTTTCATAATCGTCATCGTCGTCAACCATTATTCAAATGTTGTAACAATCTCAATCGTGTGAAATTGCCATGTCATTCACTCGTTCCTGATATGAAAGAAAAACATTCGGCAACGGTTTGTGTTTCATCCGGTGATGGTTCAACTGATAAACATGCTAAACGAAAATATAATCGTCATCAATCATTTCCTTGTACATCAGCAACGGTCACTGAATATGATCAACATCTTATGGCAAATATTGCAATTAAAGTTATCGGTGATAATGAAACAGGAAATGCAAATGATGACGATAGTTCTTCGGAAACAAATTCGATTCTACCTTATCGTTCGACGCTTGATCTTGATGAACCGGAAACATTCTATTGTTTAAATGTGTCATTCTATCAACCAATAACACAACCGAAACATAATCATGAAGTATCACTTTTATCAATGCATCATATTATTGATTTCAATAATTTACAAATGCTTCGGTTAGTTCTTTTTGTTTGATAAAAATAATCTTCTTCTTCTTTTTATTTAAATTTAAATCAAGAAATGGAACAACATTGATTCTTTATGATGAAGATACGATGCATACATTCTTAGTTACCGTTCGACTTGAACTTGATAATTGTACATTGACATGGTAGGAGACTTCAAAGAAAAACTTCATTCATAAATATTTGATTTACTTTTTCAGGACAAAACCATCGTGGGATACACATCGAAGTATCGAAAATGTCAATACAGCAAATCAAATGTCAAGTGAAGATGCACACTATTCAATTTTAATGAAACGTTATATTCTACGTGATGTTGCATTTGTTGATATGGACGAAGGTTTTCTTCAATTAAAATACGTCAAACATATTCGAAGTGGCATACTTCATTGCGATCTTTTGCCAATCATTAAACGTTATAAACTAAATGATATATCAAATCCAGAAAATTGCTTTACAATTGTTTACGGTTCATCAATCAGCGAGAATAAGTACACATAGAAGATAGATTCGAATGGCTTTTTGTTTTCAATACAAACCCTGTTCTTTTTTCTTCTTCTTCCGTAGATCACTTTGTTTTATCAGTCCGAAATATTGTTCTCAAATATGGTATTCGAGTATTGATAAATTAATAACACAATATCGTAAGCATCGAACATGTTCGGATCGACGAATTGTTTGGTTGAAAAATCAATATCTCTCATTGTATCATGAAAACGAACGTTTTCAAGGGCCAACACCGATGAATGCTGTTTTAGTGTTCGGTGGTCGACAATGGAATTCAAGTTCGTTGTTTTCATACGAACGTGATCATCCATCATCGAAAAAACCGACTAGTGTAATGAAATCATGGTCAAATATTGCTCTACGACGACGAAATAAATACGAACAAGTATTGTTAACATAGAATTGAATTGAATATGATTTCTATTCGATTGATTTAGGATCGAAAGGCAAGTTTCTCGACTGAATCCGACCCAACAACGGTCTCCAAATGGCAACAACATAATTCAACATTAGGTTTACGTCGAAAATCGAAAACACTCGATCATAAACCGAAAACTAATCTTATTACACCGCCAGTTAAACCACCTCGATCATTCACACAACATCAAACAACATCGAAACATCGTTCAAATCCGACGAATTCCTCCTCATCATCATCATCACAACGAGTTACAACAACAACAAATACACTCAATAGTCTTATTAATACGAAACGTTCAACTAATCGTCTAACATCAACGAATTCAAGTAATCAAGTTCAAGATTCGTCATCGCCATGGATTATCAATGAGACTTATATGGATTTTCCTGAATTTGTCGAACTATTTAAATCATTCTATTTTCATTGTCGTCGTGATTTAAAGGATTTATTCGATAAATTCGCGTCAGAAATCAATCTCGAACAGGATTATACAATTAAAGAACAATATAAAAATGATTCATTGGATATTCAAAGACATTTAACTGGTTTAATTACGCGAAATATTGTTGATGATATAACTGACGCGAGTATACGACGAATTTATGATATGATTGCTATATCATCGATACCGTGCTATGCGATTAGCACGCATACGAGAGGAAATTATTTGATAACCAAAGAACAGTTTCGAGAATTTTTAATTGAACATCAAAAGGAAGAGAAATCTTCGTATGAAATCGAGCAGATTATCTATGTAAATATTTTGTTTTCAAATGAATAGTTTTTCTTTTATCTGATCTTTTGTTTTTTTTTGTTTAGCGTCATGAACCTAATCGACAGAATCGATTGAATAAAGTTCTTTCATTCGAAGGCTTTTCACGTTATCTGTTGGATAAAGAAAACTATGCATTCGTTAATGAACATACGAAAGTCAATGAACAAGTAAAAGAGAAATTCTCGTTTGATTTCAATAATTTTCTTCTTTCCATTCAAGGAACTCGATTATCCACTCTCTTATTATTTCGTTGCATCTTCACATAATACCTATCTGACTGGCCATCAATTACGTGGCGAATCATCAGTTGAAATGTATCGTGAGGTATGAAAAAAAATCTTATTTTTATTTCTTCTTCCAAAAAAAAACAAAATTTTTCGTCTAGGTTCTCCTTTCGGGCTGTCGCTGTGTTGAACTCGATTGTTGGGACGGAGATGATGGTTATCCAGTCATCTATCATGGCCGAACATTTGTTAGTAAAATATCTTTTAAACTTGTTGTTGAAGTTATCAATGAAAGTGCATTTATCACTTCGCCCTATCCGGTTATACTTTCAATTGAAAATCGTTGTTCTGTTATGCAACAAACGCGTATGGCACAAATATTTGTCAAAGTTTTTGGCGATAAATTAATAACGAAATATATGTTCGATACGGATTTTTACGAAGATCCTGTATTGCCATCGCCGAGTCAATTAAAATATAAGATTTTAATTAAAAATAAGAAAATTAATAAAATGCAATCGACAACACAATTGAGCAAACAAAAAGTACAATTGAGTGTGAACTATCGAAATTCGGTTTATTCATCACCGGATGACAATGAAGAAGACGAAGATTCCGATGATGATGAATTGATTGATGATTATAATGATGATCAATTAGTCAGCGGTGAATCACAACGATCGAATTCGATGACTGATTCGCCAATGTACAATTTGAAAAAAGCAAATCCAACAGGAACTGTCGATCAAGATGCAGATGACGATTTGTATAAGCCGAACTTTTGTTTGTTCTTTGAAAAATTTGTTATATTTTTATAGGAAATCATATCAACAACAACGTCGTTATAGTATTTTGAATAGTGAACCACGGCAACGTTTGAAAAGTAGCAGTTCAATTGATGCATCTCAACTTTTAAAAGCCAACAAACCCATGACTGTCGTTCCGAAAGTGCCAGCTGTTTTAGTAGCCAAAGAATTATCGGATATTGTTATTTATACTCAAGCGATTAAATTTCGAGGTGAATTTTTATTTGATTTAACTAAATGTACGATACGTTTCGTTTGTCTAGGCTTGAGTACGTCAACTTCAACTATTGTAGCAGGTGGAAAAACAATTCGAAAAATTCCTAAACGAAATATTCAACTTGTTGCACAGCCAAGTACAACGAGTACGAGTATGATTTCAACGAAACGTTTGATTGAAAGAGAAAAAAAACGAAATTGTTTTCGAATTTTCAGGCACGGAAAGTTCTCGATCGATTGATCAAGTTTCACCTGCTCATCAAATTGTCTCTTTAATTGAAAATAAAGCGAAGAAATTATGTAAAAATCAAGCTGTTGATATGATTCTGTATGAAAATTGTCTTTTTTTTTCATTGTCAAAATTCAATCATTTCCTTTTTATCTTCAGTCATACGGAAACACAGCTTGTTCGATGTTATCCAAGCGGATTTCGTGTTGATTCATCGAATTTTAATCCTTTGCATCTTTGGACATACGGCATTCAGTAAATATATTCCCATTGTACCTTTTCAATCTATCGATGCTGTTTTTCTTTAGATTGGCTGCAACGAATTATCAAACACTTGGTATGACACGAGAAAAAAAAGCCGATATTTTTTCCTTGCAATTAAATGAAATTTCTATTTCAATTAGATGCTGGACAAATTCTTAATCTATCGATGTTCGAACAAAATGGTAATTGTGGTTATGTTCTTAAGCCGAGTATTTTCTGGGATAAAGAACATCCACAATACGGTCATTTTAATCCATCAATTATCGAACGTGAAGGTTCATGTTCAGAATTGACAATTACTGTATGTTTACAGAAGAAAAACAAACGAAAATAAATTTTTCTGATCATTCTTAGGTTATATCGGGTCAATATTTAACGCAGAATGTTAGTTCAACAACAAGTGTTTATATTGAAGTTGAACTTCTCGGTATACCAATCGATTGTATGTCAAGAAAAACGAAACCATCCGTTAAAAATTCTCTAAATCCTATTTGGCAAGAAACATTCGTCTTTCAAGTAAATTCATTGAACTTCAATGAAATTCATCGTGTTGTTTTCTTTTATCTTTGCATAGTTATTCTTTACCGAACTGGCTTTCGTTCGTTTTCATGTTTATGATGCTGGTAGCAATCATTTAATGTCTCAACGTGTTATGCCACTGAAATGTCTTCAAGCTGGCTATCGACATGTTCGTTTACGAGATATAAGTAACAGTCCATTGGAATTAGCGACCTTGTTTATCTATTCGAAAATGACGGACACAATTTTGATACGAAATATGGAAGCAGATCTCTCGACATCGAATACACCGCATTTATTTCGAAATAAAATCTTGAGACGAACAGCTGAACCGGTTGAAGCTGTTGGCGTAAGATGAATATGATTGAATGAAAAAGAAAATCGAGTTTATTTGTTCTATCTAGGCAAGTCGAGAGTCGATTCGACCGAAACATAAAACATTCGAAGTGAAAGTCTACGGAAAAGAAGGTCGCGATGAAGAATTTCGACCGTTTGCTGTTACACAATATACAACTGTTGAAGAACTCATGGAAATGGTAAAAAGCACAATGATATCACGATTTTCTTTTGTTATTTCTCTGATCTTGATTTTAGATTGCAAAAGCAAATGATTTTCTCAAAGTTGGCGAGACAATCAATGATATTATTCTAACTGAATCATCGAAAACATGGAAAAAGAAAGCTTCATCATCATCATCGAAGAATGCCGATGTACGAGCGAGAGTTCTTGAGAAACATGAACGTATTCTCGAAGTTATCGATCGAGTCGGTCGAGAAACAGTTATTCTATGTAAAAAGAAAGCTCAGGCACAAGTAAATATTTCTTTCAAACACAAAAAACAAACCGAAATAATCATACTTGATTATAATTTTAGCAACATTTACCCTTTTCATCATTGGATAAAGCAACACAGAATTGGGAAAATTGTGATCGAACATTTCTCGTTACAATTTACAATATTTCATCTATACAAAAGCATACAACATTTCGAACACCAATTAATTCAACGGCTATTCATGTTATCACACAAGTAAACGAGAAGATTTAAATTGATTTATTATTTTTGTGAATTGACTTTCTAGTTAATGACAAAAATTCGTATGACTGGCATGCCGAATGATTACGGACTGATTGAAGAAACCGATTTAAATGTCGGTAGTTCAACACGTCGTATACCTATAAAACGTCGTTTACTAGCCGATGATGAGAAAATCTATGGCATACAACGTTTATGGACATCGACGAATTCGAAATTTGTCCTAGTGAAAAAATCTGAATATTCTGAAACGAATAATAACAAAGCATTTACAGATAAATTTCTCTTTCGATCATTAACAAGACAAAAATCGATCGATCGTGGTTCACATGAAGGTAAAAACAAAAAACAAAACTCGAAATTTCATTTGTTAAAATATTTCTCTCCGTGTTTCATCAAGATCTTCATGTCGATCATTTGAATAAAGCACGTACAACAAATAGTCTTCACGCAACATACAATGGTACATTATTATCAAATCGATCAAGTTTAGCACCAACACCACCCATGTCCAAAACAAATTCGAATAAAAAACATTCAATAAAAAAAATCTTCTCAACAGTTAAATCCTGACGAATGATGATGATGATGATGATAATACGATCTTGTCAATGAAATTCCTTATCGTGTGCAGTTTGTTCTCATTTGCCTTATAGAAAACAAAACTCTTTTTTGTTCTTGTCTTTTTCTTTTGTTGTTTGTTACTTCGAATTTCTCTTTCTCTCACTCGTCAAGTGAACAGTGTTGTTATATTTCTGGATTCAATTTTTCTTTTCTTATTCTTCTTTTATTCACAAATTTGTTTCATAGACAGAAAGAGAATCTATGTATGAGTGCGTGCGCGCGTGTGTGTGTAGTGAGAAACAAAAACACACAATTGTCTTAGGAGATGAAAATCAATTTGACATTTGTTTTGTTGTTATTGATGACGAATGAAATCCTTTTTGACGAACGAGAGAAAAACAAGACAGTTTTATTGCAGATTTTAAGTAAATATAACGTAAAATAATTTGTACAGACTATACGATAACAGTTGTTCTTCGTTTTCTTTCTTTCTTTCTTTCGTTCTTTTTTTTCTTGTTTTTTTTTCTTTTGTCTTATTAATGAACACAGAAAAAAAAGATAGAAATATCTTTGGAAATGAATTCGGATTTTATTTATACAGAAAATAAGTGCAGTGCAAAATTAAGAAAAAAAATAATAATAATCATGGAAAACGTGTAATAACTTCAAAAGAAAGGAATAGTTGAGAAAAGTAATGTTCGATTATTTTCGACCATTGATCGGTATTTGTGATGGCGGATGACGATTCGATCTAGGTTCATTCGCGCCAGGAAGACCTCGTGTTTGATCGAGTTTGTCTGCTAAATCATCAACTCGAATGTCTTTCAAATGAAGTAAATGTTCCAAACGACGAATTTTTGCTTGTAAAATCTTTTGTTTTCAAATAAACGAAAATCAAAAATAGAATCAATCAATCGAAATCTACTTGAATTTGTTCGTCTTTGGCAATACATTCTTGTTCTTTAGCATCGAAATCAATTCGAGAAACCATGTCTGAATTTAAATTGTGCGTTGACGTCGATTTCTTTTGTAAACTTGAATATAATTATTTTCTTGAGAAATTAATTGTTCTATTTATTTATAGCTTTTTTTACTTACTTTCCCGCCTGTGGTTTACTTTTTGAGCCTAAGATTAAAAAAAACGAATAGTGTTAATGAGTTTATGAGCATCGTTGATGAAATATTTCAGGTAGGAAAAGATTAACATGCAAACATGCAAAAACGGATAATAGGGAACGTAGAATCGATATGCAAATAGTTGCCTATGACATACTCGAAATTTACAGATTTGATTAACTAAATCAAGAAGAAGAAGGAGGAGAAATCAAAAAGAGAATGGAAGAAAAAAAGAGCAACTCCGTTATACAATTAATTTTGCTTGTAATTTTTGAAGATTAATACGAATCTAAAATCGGAGTAGTTGTTTCTATTCTCGAAAGAGAAGAGAAACTAGCTGGTAAGATTGTATACCTTGAGTTAGTGGTGATTGATCATGCGGCTGACGAAGACGTGGTGTCATTGCGTTTGATTCGCTAACTTTTGCTTGTTGATGAAGAACTCTGAGACAAAAAAAAACAAGTTTATTCAATCGAATCACAATGATGAATTTGAACAAACCGATATTCTGGATCACTTGGATTCGTTTCCATTCCATAGAGATGACTAAAACATTGATATCTTTATTATTTTCTTTTTCTTAAAATCGTACTCATCGATTTTTGTTCGTAGATTATAGAGAAAAATCTCGACTAATCCCGTACGTCCAAGACAAATGCCGCGCATGACACTTTCAGGAACATTTAAACCAAGACGACAGAGAATTTTTCGATTTAAAAGACCCCAATTAATTAATTTCTGTTGGGTACTATTCGCAGCTGCATAATTATGCAAATCGATCTAAAAGAACATTTTCAAAATGACTCAAAAAAAGAAACGGCTTATTCATACCCAGCTAGGAAAATAATATTTTATCAATTCAGCAACCATAACTAAATGCAATGAAACATTTATTTATTTGTCTCATGAATAAATGATTCGATGTCTCTTACCACCATCAGCAAAATCTTTTTCAATACGTTTTTTTGGTCGACTTAATGGGATTTGATCGATCCATGCATAAAGATCTTGTAATAATTGATCATCTAGTTCCATATCCCATGACATCGTTCGATAGAATTCGCACCTGAATATTCAATCTACAAGACAAAAAAAAAGACGGAACAAACGTACTCTATTAATATTTAAAATAAAAACAAATAAAAGAAAAAAAAAACTAATTTCTTCTTTTCTATTAAAACAATTTTGTATTTTTTTCTTTCGTTCTCTTGGTTGTATTCACATCGCCATATTTCAATTCTGTTACCATAGCGATTGCCACTCATCATATAGACATAATAAACAGAACAATTTCTATTCGTTGATCAATTTATCCATTCGCGCTTATTTTTTTCTTGTAGTAGTTCTATCGTCGTCATCGTCTCAATACTGAAAGAGGAAAAAAAACTGATTCTTCTTCTTTTGTTCAAGGTTTTTTTAATCAGTCTTCTTCATCAATTTAATTCGATTCGATTTTTTTCAGATTCAATGTTCTTTCGATTCATATTATTTTCAATTGAAAATATATTCGAATTTTATGCTTAAGAAAAAAAAAGACGATAAATAAATAAATAATTATTTATTAAATTCATACTACATATAGAAAAAACAACAACAACAACAACAACAACAACGAGAAAAATGTCATCGTCAACTGCGACGATCTCATCGAAAACATCATCAGTCAATACCAATGATCGTAAACGGTCGATTCGTTCATCGCCATCGCCACCATTAATGAAACGCAATGGTCTAGTGTCAACAGCATCTGATCAATCCCGGACGAATTCCGAGCGAACAAGTCGATCGACACAACAGATTCAAACGATGGACGATCAACGTTCGTCATCAACCGATTCGAATCATTCAACAGTATCACTCGGTATGACCGAAAACAAAATTAAAATTCTCGTTTTTTCTGTATCAATTCGTTTGATTTTTTGTGATTTAGATTCAAATAGTAAACCACCGGCGATTATCTACGATAGTGAAGAAGATTTTCAAGCAACAAAACCGAATTCAATGTTTGTTTCGTCAACAGCGTCGAAAAAAGATAATGTTATCATTCAACAATTAACTAAACCTCGTAGTCAGTCAAATTCATCAACAAAATTAGTTAAATTAGTTGCACCACAATCGACATCATCGATAAAAATGCTCTCGAGTGATGGTGGTTTCACATCGGCATTACGTATTCCGACTCGAATTCAATTAACGAAAACTTTACATAGTTCATCAATAAAAACTGATATAATCAATCAAGAACAAATGAATCATTTCGAAAATCTTCAAGATAACCAACAAACTGTTGCCGAATATCATTCATCGACAGCAACACTACCGCCAACACCACCGCCTCCTGTTATCGATAGTACGAATGCGAATATTGAAATATCTGAACAGCAAACTCAAGATCAACAACAACAACAACAACAGCAGCAGCAGCAACACAATGATACTAATGATGAGACAAAAGAAAAGCTAACAAATAATAATAATCAAAGTAAATTTTCATTTCAAGAAAATGATGTAGTATGCGTATTAATCTTGTTCAATATTGACTTTATGACTAGACCGGAAAGAGTTTTCACAAATATAAAAACTCACGTTTTTTCTTTTTTTTTATTTTCCAATGAAAACATGAGTAAAATTCTAAAAATAAAAATTTTTCTTCTCCAGAGAATGATTCAACCAATATCGAACAACAACAACAACAACAACAAACACCACAACAAAATTCAACTCAACATATTGTCGTAAAACCAACTAATCATCTTTCCGATTGGTCAGTACCACCAACAAGTGAACTCTCACCTCGTTCGTTAACATCATCGTCTCCTGATTTAACTCAACAAAACCTACCTGTTGATGATACACTTGGAGATTTCGATTACTCGAATCAATCGTTTCAACCTACACAATCCCGTTTTCGTTCCGTATCGCCTGGTTCTATGCCAGATCCTCAAAATAAAACAAAAGAAACGTTGAAATCGAAATCGAAATCGAAATCATTAACACGTCTTTCAAATGAAAACAAACGAACATTAACATCACTCGAGTCAACACAAAAACGACGACGTAATAATGAACATTTTATTGCACAACAAGACACCAAATCTGATGATCAATTCATTGTCAAATGTCTTCTCAATGAAATTGTCGAGTAAATCATCATTTAATCGATCGAGTCAATCGATTTTTAATTGTTTTGCTCTTTAGACAAATTAGTTCGGCAAATAACGAACAAGTTACTGCTCTGGCGAAAACTCAACAGAAAATACCCATTGACAAACAAATTAAATCAGCCAATTCAAAGAAAACATCCGAACACGGTAGAAAAATGATTCGTTATTTTCAAAAAATCATTTAGGCAACAAAAAAAAATCAATTTCAGAATCTCGTCCAATGATACTCACAGAAAAGAAACTAGACGAACTAGCTTATTTACTTCATTCGAATAGTCAACGTTCGGAATACGAACGAACGGAAAATTCTGCTAAAGTTGAAGAATGTAAGTCATGACATAAAAAATCATTCGTAATTACACAAGAAAAAGAAGAACAGGAAGAAAATTTTATCAGTATATATAAAATATATCCATTCGATGTCTCTCATAGGTATGCGCGTAACATGGTCGCAAATGAGTAATCAGAAAAAGAAAAGCTATTATAATCGAGTTATTCAGATCTACAAACGACCCAATCGCAATGTTATTATTACATCATCGACAACAGGTAAAAGAACGGAAGTTCTCAAAAACAAAAATATTGAATTTAACAATATTTTTTTTCTTTTTCTGTTTCAAGAACTTAGTCAATTGGATTCAATAGATGATTCGAGTCCAATAAATTCAATTGATTATAAACGTCAAACATCAACTCCATTATCTTTTCATTCAATTGCATCATCGACTTCGGATGAATCATCACAACAAAATATAATCACTGATGTTATCGATGAATTGAAAAATGGTGCCAAAGGTTTAGATAAACTATCATTTTCATCAACAACATTTTCTGATTCGATACAAAATTTTGTTCAATCGCCAAATGAACAACGAGTACAAATGTTAACTACACTTGAACAACAAATGGAAAAGTAAAAATTGATAATAAAAATCAAACGAATGAATGTTTTTTCTACGTTGATTTGCATTTCAATTAGACAATGTTCATCACAATTAGTTCGTGCACGTCTATTTTGGACACAAAGAGTACAATACTTTGCAACGAAACATCAAGTCAATTCTTCGGATCAATCTATGAATGAATTAACATTAGTTGTCAAATATTTCTATTTATTCGTTTTGTGTAAGTTTATTGATGAACAAAAAAGAAATTTCATACAGTTGATTTTTCGATTTAAGCATTAAAATATCAAAAACAACAAGCTGATTTTCAAGTGTTTCTCAAAGATTTAATTGAAGGCAAACCAATGTCATTTGATGAATCATATCAATCGAATACATTGACAAATATAATCGATGATTTAATTCTTCCATCGAGTCTCGCTAGTGAATATCTTGCAGCACAAACTTTTGTTATCAATCAAATTGAACATGTACTACCATCAGTGAGAAATATTGAACTCGAAAATGAACTTCTCATGAATAATGATGATTTATCTCCGCCGAATCCATTCGCTGATATTAATGAATTAGAAGATTATTTAAATCGTTGTGCACGTACGTCAAAATTCTATTTTCAGAAACAAAGAAACAAAAATCTCCCTCAAATTTTAGATACAATCACAAACATTCCAACTTATCCGAATCAACCATCTCATCAAGCACACGCATACTATCAACAATATCAACCACCACCACCATATTACTATCAAACACCGGATATGAATAATTATTATTATAATTCACCATCGATGTATTCATCATATGCGTATGGTCAACCGAATAATAATTATTATCAACATCATCATCATCATCTTTCAACATCTACGAATTCCAATGAACAAATGGGATACTATTATAATCATCAACAACAGCAACAAGCACCAATACAGTATTCGTATGCAAATCAAACGAACAGTACAAATGACATTCCAGTCGCTCAACGATCATATAGACCGATGAATTCAACTCATCAAAGGTAGAATTTTCTTTTTTTTTTTCATAGAAAACAATAATTCAATCATTCTATTTCGAAAAGAACGTACAGTAATTCCCAAATGGCTACAACTCCAACTGGTTCTTTAACACCTTCAACACCGATTATGTACGATTCGTCAACGATCGTTCCATCATCACAGGTATTCAATAATCGAATAGTTTGTTCACGTTGTTCAAGGTTTTATTTTCTTATAGTCACCTTCCTCTACATCTCCGCAATAGAAACAGGAGGAAAAAAATCTAAAATATGTATGCATATACTAATTGCTCTACTAAATTCAATCTTTTGTTTTGAATCTTTTTTCTATACGAAAAACCAAAACATTTCTGATCTAATTCTATTCCTTTGTTTTTTTTCTATTTTTTAGTCAAAATCAATAAATAATAATTATCCACCATAATTATCCAATATAAACCATTCAAACGTATTTCTTCTTTGTTTTCCTGTGTCACCAAATGTATTCATCATTTTGTATTCTGCATCAGAATACATCTTTGTTTTTCTTTCCGAGTTACCTTTCATTTGATTGTCTTTTTTATTATTATTATTTTTTGTTCATGTTCATTCAGTTCTTCATTTTTCACGTACACACAGGTGCTTGTCTCTCTCTCTCTCTCTCATTGAATATATACATATATACATACATTACACATATATTCGTTGTTGTCGTTTCATGTTTATTTTTCATTGATATCCGTGCTGTATATTTTGTTCGTCTATTCATTTTTCTAGGTTGCTTTTGTTTGTTCGATCTATTTATGTCTTAACAGTTCTCTTTTTTGTCTTCATGTATTTTGTCTATGCATGCAAAGAAACATATGTACATGCACAGTTCGTTTTTTTTTGATCGTTGTTGTTGTTATTATTATTGTTGTTGATCTAGTTGGATAAGAAGAGAGGCACACAGATGGACGAACAAGTATTTCGTGTGGTTTCTTGTTTTTGTTTGTTTTTTTTTATTAGAATTGTGCTCTTGCGAGAATAGAAAGGACAAGTTTTGCGAATTAGACGAAAGAATTCATGCATATTGTACATAATTTTCGGTCGTTTCTTTTCTTTTTGTTGAATTATTTTGCATAGACATCGAATAGAAACATCATAGTCCGTTCTTTTTTCGTTTTGTTTAGTTAAAAAAAAGAAACACACACACACACACATATACATCACTTTTCGAACTGATATATATTCGTGTCTTTTGTATAAATATGCTTCCAATTGATTTCAAACCGGTGATAAATCCACCTTTGTATTTCTTCGACTTTTCCCTTCCTCTCTTTGTTCGTCCGTCCTTCGGAATATTTAAGTGTTAATTTCATTCGAAAATAAGAACAGACTTAGAAAACATTTCGTGTTTTTTCTCTCTCTTTAATCAATAACATTCCTGATTTTCAGTTTTTTTCTCTCTCTTTTAAACAACAATAATAATAACAAGACAAAAAACAAGTCGAAAGCAATGTATTCTTCTTCTTCTTTTTTTCTCTGTGTTTTTTTTTGTGTTTATATCTATTTCTAGTGTTCTTCAGTTCATTTTTTTCCTTTCGTTGCTATTCTCTTTTTTCTGTGTATTTATATTTTGAAAGAAAAAACAAACGTACGACAACAAAACTGATCTGTTTTATTGTTCATTAAGATATTTAAAAATAACACTAAAATCTTTTTTGTTTAAACCGGCTGAGCAAATTTGACGGTAGAGTTCAGTAGCTTTTTCAGTTAATGGTGTCGATGCTTTAACTTCGTTGGCTGCATCTAGAAACAAAAAAGTTAAATCGAATATTTTTGAATTGAATTTATTTACCGAGAGCAAGTAAAAGATCTTTCGTCATTAATTCACTAGCAAACCCGCCGTTGTATTGATTAGTTGATGGAGCAGTAGGAACAACACCGGGACAGGGATTATATGTTTGACTTGACCAACATTGACCTGTTGAAGTATTGATTAATTTGGCTAAAACATCTTTATCAAGACCAAGTCTACAAATATTCAATAAAATTGAATGAATACAGAAGAAAACAAACGGTTTTATATTTTTACTTTATGCCGAGATTCATTGCTTCCGAGGTGCCAATCATACTGAAATATGACACGATTTGAATAAATCTTTTTATTTATTATGTCTACCTAATAGCTAACAGAAGATTGTTGCAGATTTTGGCTGCAAGACCACTGCCATTCGGACCAGCATGAATAATATTCTTTCCCATTTTACTGAGAATAGGTTCAATGGTTTTAAAATCATTTGTTTCACCACCAACCATAAAAGTTAATGTTCCTTTTTGAGCACCAGTAATACCTAATCAAGCAAAATCTCATTTCAAAACAAAACAAAACACACAATTGTGCATACGAACCACCCGAAACAGGTGCATCGAGAAAATGTAACTGTTTGCTTCGTGCTACATCAGCCATTTCTTTCGATGTACGTACATCGATTGTACTACAATCAATAATTGTTGTACCTTTTTTTGCTGTACTAGAAGGGATATACAAAAACGAACAATCGATTTATTTATTCATATCGAAAAAAAAATCTTACCGAAAAACGTTTGATTGACAAACATCTCGAACAATCTTTCCATTAGGTAACATCAAAACAACGAATTCCGAACCTTCAACAGCATTTTGAGGTACTGAAACGATCTTTGCTTGTTCTAAATTATGTTCGTCAATCATTGAAAAATCTCTCAAGTAAATTTACTTTGTTCTTTGAAATGATCGAATGTTTGTGGATTAACATCGAAAATTGTTACCTTATGATTTGCAGCTATTAAATTTGTTGCCATATGTTTTCCCATGTTTCCTAGACCGAGAAAACCAACGGACGCCTAATGAAAAATCAATTGTACCGATTCTCTCGAAAATGAAATTTCCAAAATATTCTACATACATATCGAGCCAATGATAGATGCACCATTTTCTTTTTAATGTGAAGATTATAATCTCAAAAGAAAAACATTTCAAGTAAAAGATCTTGGTTGTTGTTTTTTATTTATTGAAATAACGCAACAGAAAAAAAGTTGAATTAGATAAACTTATAAAATTCTCGAAGATTTAATGGTTGTTGACGATTATGATATAAGAAATAAGCGAAAATTATGATCAAACTTAAGAATAAACCATTGAGAATACCATCAATTGTTTCTGATACTGAAAAACCAAAGATTACAGAAAACGAGTCGATTTTTCTTTCAATTGACTTACTAAATCCTGGTGACTCATCTTTATCCTTGGAATTGCCTTTTTCATTCGTTTCGTTGCTACTATCCTGTTCATTTTCACTATCTTGTTGTTTATTTTGTTGTTCTTGTTTTTTCGCAGCTCGTTTCTCAGCATGTTCAAGTCGTTTCAAACGTTTTTCTTCGCGTTCTTTTTCAGCTTGTTTTTCACGTTTCTTAGCTTTTGCCTTTTCATTTGCTTGTTTCTTTTTCAATTTAATTGCTTCTTCTTTTTCATACTCTTCCTTACGAACTTGCATATATTGAAGAATTCGTTGAGCACATGTTCGACATTCTTTCTTGTTCAAACATTTGCCAGCTTGACTTTGTAGATCATCATCAAGTGGATTATTCTTCAAATCTAAATACTAACAAACAAAAGATAAATTCGTTTGAAGATGCGAAAATAATTTCGAACCTCTAATTTGGTCAATTCAGCAAATGATATTGGCAAATTTGTGATTCGATTTTCGAATAGATCGAGTTGTTTTAAATTTTTTAATTGACCAAAATTGTCAGGTAATTGCGTTAGACGATTTTTCGATAGATCAAGTGTATGAATACCTTCGAGTTTAATAAAATCATCCTGAAAAATAGATTTTTATCGAAATAAATCGATTAAGATTTGTTTTTTGTTTCTATTTGGAATACATGCAGGTAAAAATTCAATTTGATTATTCGATAAATCGATTGATTTCACTTTACGTAGAGCCAACTAAACATTTTCAACAAAAAAAAACAACAACAACAACATAGGAATTAAAAGTAATAAATAATATACAATTTCATTGACATTGGGAACAGATTTTAAATTAAGAATTGATAAATCGAGTTTACCATCGTCGGAAAGATAATCTTTTAACTTAATACTCGATTTCGATGACATTTTATAACGCAAGAAATAAATAAGAGATGTAACTGCCTTATCGATGTACGGCAACGGTTGGTTGAAAATCGAATATTATTGGACTGGAATGTATAGAATACTGTTTAGGGGCGTGTGACACGTTGGTGGAGTAAAACGAAAATTTTTATTTCAATAAAAATAGTTTCAGAAAGATATGTTTAGTGTAGTCTTACAATTTTTTTGTTGGTTATTAGATACATGAAAGTATTAAGTTTGTTTTTTTTGAAAAAAAAGTAGCGTCATCTGTAGGACATGCTTGAATGTATACTGTGATTCAGGGTGAGGCTTCATACTTTCATAGTTAAAAAAATCCTTTCCATAATAGAATCTTTTTTTTCTTCTTCTTTCTTCTAATCACATTTCACGAACAACATTCTCTCACGTTCGTACAAATAGAAAACGATATCAAACTGTATTATTTCATTTCGTTTTCTTTTTTCATCATTCATAACTAACTACTGAGACCTTGTAACGCTCTATTCGTCAATCGAAATGCCTATTGTTTGCTTCTAGAATAATGACAACATTTGCAACTGCATTTAGTTCGTCGGATCAAGAAGACAAGAATTATTCAGATACATTCGGAATGAATTCAACCAATGATTTTTCTAATGTCGACCTTGATCAACAAGTTGTTTCTTTTGAAAATCATCATTCTTCAGCGTATCTTAGTTTTAATAAACCAGTAATATTGGAAAATAATCTATCATCATCATCACCCGAACGTGTTTCAAGTTAGATACGATTTTCGTTTGTATGATGTTAATTTTTGAAATTTCTTATAGGACATAGTTTATCATCGAATTCAACCGATCGGCGACTAACCGTGCCGGATATTTCGAAACTATCGATGACATCAGCTGCAGCTGTTGCTGCTGTTGGACCGAAATTCGATAAATTGAAACAATGGGGTCGAACAACATATAAATGTACAAAACAAACAATTTTCGAAAAACTCGGCAAAACAACTCGTACAGTTGATGTTGAACTCGATGGACAAATTGAGGTTTGACAAAAGTCACACACGCGCGCGCACATCTCGACATGTTTTCTCTTTTCGCAGCAATTTCGAGAGACTAAACGTCGATATGAAGCAATGCTTGCATTAGCTCGTAGTTATGCCAATCATTTCTACAATCTCATGCAAACACAAAAATCTCTCAGTAATTTCAAATCAAATATTTTTTAGTCTCATCTTAAAAAAAAAATCTTCGTAGGTGAACAATTTCTCGAACTAAAACAACGTTCACCGAATCTCACCGATGAATTCTCTTGCAATGCTCATACGCAAAGTCTTCTAGTCGAAAATGGTCAAACATTATTTCTCGCATTGAACTATTTTATCTCGTCATTAACTACACTCTGTACAAAAACAATGGAAGATGCATTGAGTACGATTCGTTCATATGAAACTGCAAGGTAGGGAAGAATTATAGAAACGAATGAAAACTCGTATTCTTGTAATTAGACTCGAATATGATGCATGTCGAAGAGAATTGGAAATATTATCCGGCAATTCTCTTTCGATGGAAAAACAAAATGATTTAGAAAAATATAAAAATAAATACGAACAATTGAAATGTAGTGTTCAAGTTAAACTTCAATTATTAGATGAAAATCAAGTTAGAAAATTCGATTTCAATTTAATTTCGATATTTCTCTTGTTTTCTTTATTTGTAAGGTTAAAGTTATGAAAAATCAACTACTTCTCTTTCATAATGCAATAGCTGCATATTTTTCCGGCAATAAACAAGTACTCGATGGTACTATGAAACAATTCAATTTAAAAATCGCGTCAAATAATGAAAACAATCATGAAAAACAGTCATTTTTAGAACAATTTCATCGTTAATCATCTCGGTCTAATTTTCTTTTCTGTTTCGTCAGGTTTCTATCTATTCGTTTCGTTTCTAATTCTTTTAGTTATTCATTGTATATCTATGTTTTTCTTTTCTCGAAGTCATATAAAAGATAATAAAACTATTTTCAAACATCTTAACTAAACGTTTTTTGCTTTCTTTTTCTCAGATGACATATGATTGTATTGTTATTCCTGGTGGTGGACTTGATTCCAATGGATCTCCATCATCTTGGGTCATAGCTCGACTTAATCGTGCATTAGAAATGGTTTCATTAACGAAATATTTTCTAGTTTTAAGTCGTGGTACAACACATCGACCGCCTACTGTCGATCAACATTCGTTTCCTATTGACGAAGCATCAGCAAGTGCGGCTTATTTAATCGAACATAATATTCCTTCGGAGAAAATCTTAATTGAAAACTGGTCATTGGATACAATTGGAAATGCTTATTTCGCACGACAATGTATTTTAGAACCAATGGAATTGACAAATTTAGCAATAATAACAAATGATTTTCACATGACACGTACGAAATTAATCTTCGATTGGATATTTTCGTTAACAAATTCGAATGAAATTCGTTGTGATAAATATCATATTGATTATTTTAATGTTAATAATCAAGGTATGACTGACGAGCAATTAACTGCACGTATTGATAAAGAACGTCTTTCGTGTGATGATGTTCAACAGAAAATTCAATTGAAACGAACACTTTCTCAAGTCGCACAATTTCTATTTATTGAACATGGTGCATATAAAGCAAAATCACTTCATTCAAGACGAAGTCAACTTGATTCTTTAACAGCCTCAACATATTAATATTGACTTCGTAGGAAACGAAAAAGATCTGTATATTAAATAGATACATACGAGAGAAAGAAAACGTACACACACACACACTCAAACAAACAAATAAAGACAATGCTGAGTTTTTTTTTTCTTTGAAAAATCGAGTTTGAATAAAATTTTATTTAGTTTTACGAATAATGTCAAGTAGACGAGTTGCGTTTGCTTTTTCGTTAGTATTGATTTTTTTCTTCATATAGATAATACGATTTTTCATATCGCCTATTTGATCGTCGAAATCGAGAAGAGCAGCACGAAGTGGTTCGAGACTTTGATCGGTCGTACTAAATGTACGTCAAAGATTCTTTTTTTCATAACAATAAACACATTTGTGTTCTTACAATTTCTCTTTTCGTAATTCTACAACTGTTCGTTTGTATTCATCTGTGTAATGTTGCATTTCTTTTGCCATTGTTTCATAATCTTCTTGAAGATATTCGAGTATTTTACCTAATGGAACAACACTAAAAGTCAAAATCAAGCGAAGAAAATGTAATTTCAGATTGTTCTTTTGATAATCAAAACCTTTTCGTTAGAGTTTGTATTGTTTCTCGAAGTTTATCGACATCTTTTTGGATTTTTTCTCGTTCACGTCGGCGTTGAGCATCATTTTGTGTCAGAGTTTTCTAATTGATTTGCCAATACAAAAACAAAACAATCGAATAGAAATAAGTCAATTACCACATCAGCACGTTGACCTGCTATTTCACTTCCATGTTCTAATTTCTTCTTTGAATCAATCATTTTCGAAACTAATGCACCATGTTGATCGCCTTCATCATCATCTTGATCACCACGACCATCGAAATCATCTTGTTTCTATTCGAAAATATTTCTCAATCAAAAAACTGCAAATTCATTTGATTTCTTCTTACAAATGATTTCGTTAGCGAAGGCTTCTCTTCTTGTGCTAAGAAATTGTCGTCATCATCGTCGTCGTCATTATGCAAACCACCATCATGAGAATCTTTGCTTTCAATGATTAAAGTTCCTTGACCACGGTGTGCAGCACTTGGTACTCTATTCGTGTGCTTTTTTTTCTCAACAATTTATGATTAAAGTAAATGATTTACCTTCCCGAAGAACCAGACATTTCATGAGAAGTCGTTGGTTGCATAGGCTTGCGACTTTTGGCTGCGGTATTTGCAGTACCTGGTCGAACTAAAGGTCGTCTATAGATAGATAGAGGAGAAGATGATAATGAATGCACAAAGAGAAAAAAGAAGTCTGTTTACTCATCAGCAGTATCTCGTTCGATTTGTACAGATGTTGGCGCGTGTCGAGATGGAGGATCAGCTGAAACAAAAGTCGGTTTTTATTTTTGAAAAATAGATTCAAGTCAACCTTTTGGCGAATTTGGTCGATGTTGATTGTCATTATTTTGTTGTTTACGTGGACCTTTGGCTGATGAAGGTCGTATTGGACGTCGACCTTTCGATCCATCGTCATCCTAATCAATTGACATGTTCATTTTTACAAATTCTTGAATATTCAACAGACTTTTTTCTCGTTATCATCATCATCATCGTCTTGTCTTTTAGCTGTTGGTGCTCTTCGATCATCATTGTCATTGTCATCATTGACTCGAGAACTTCGTCGTCTTTTCGAATGACTGCTTTCTCCACTTTCACCTTGATCCTTTTATACGAAAAAAAAAATAAATCAAAATTTATTTTTGACAAAATGTTCGAAATGAATTTACTCTGCTTGCTTCTCTTGAGCTAGGTTTTTTTTCTGGCGGTTGTTCTTCACGTTCACGTTCGCGTTCGCGTTCATGTGATTTGCTCGATCGATGTCTTTCCGAACGTTCTTGATCTTTTTGATCACGACTACGTGTTGTTGGTTCTTCATTCTCATTATTATCGCCAACATTTTGCAGAGTTTTTCGAACCACATCCGCACTGTCAACACCCGAATTAATTGCTTCAGCAAGAGCTTGTAATAAAAGATTGGTTTTATCTGCTTCTTGACCAGCTAAAATCTTCGAAACACGAACTTCTGGTGGACGTTTTACAGCAATATCTGAATAGATTTTTTTGTAAAGAATAAAAATTGTCATTAATCAAAATGAAGTTTCTTTTTTCCTTCTTACAGGTAGCAGTGACTAATTTTTTCATAAATAATGTTTTATTGTCACGACCTTCTTTGAGATAAGCTGGTGTAAGTTCTTCATCCGAATATAAACCATTGAGAAAACCAGTTTTTTTCGTAACCTACAAATAGTTTCGAGTTAGATCATTTTTTTTTATTCAAAATCGATCATTTACAGCTTTAACAATATCTTGAAGAAATTGTACTGGTGGTCGACTAAGAAGTTTCTCAGTTAATGCAGGTGCACTGATAATTTGACCAAGAGTATCTTGCGTACGTTTAATAATTTCTGGATCTACAGAACCTTCGCTCATTTTATCTTCGTAATCAACAGAATACCAACTAGAATATGTAAATTTCTCACCATCAACTAATCGTGTTCTCCAACAGTCGCTTAGTTACTCTCTATTACTCACTTTATCAGGTAGAATAAGATGTCACTAGCAAACTGTTTGGCATACTTTAACACAATTGGAATATATGAACTTTTCATTTGAAAAAAGTAATTAGATCCTCATCAACATTGACATTGAAAGATTGTTTTTCTACTAAATCCAAGAATTAAAATAAAAGGTCAATGTGACTATACGAGTGACGTCGTTTTATTCGAAAGAGTTCCCGTTTTTTGCCGGCAGAAGAATTAATATAAAGAGAGTGAACAAAATTTAATTCATCGATTTCATTTGTTGTTTATAATCTTAAAACAGACAAATAGGCAAATGTTTTCATTTTATTTCAACGATTAGGAAATAAAATATTGTTCCGGATATGAAAAAGTCGAACGTAAAGATTATTAATTTTTACTTGACTAAGCTTTTCTTTAACAAACATTCTATTTCTATGAAAATACCTCTAGGGCGTTTGTCTTCGTATTACCGGAAAAAGACTGATGATATACATACAAATGTAATGATGCTAAAAAAAGAGAAGGAACTCATTTATCAATTTACAGACAAGAAAAGAGAAAAAAAACGCACACACACATGAAGAATTTTTGATAACAGAAAAAAAAACTCAAGAAAAAATACGTTCGAATGAAATATTAGATCTGTATCTATTGATATTTGACCTTTTCTTTACCTTCAACATGTGTGTCTCTTCTCTCGATGCATACAGATCATCGAAAGACAACAGTTTGATAAATTAATGTTTATTTATGAAAAGAAAACTAGATTTTTCATATTGTGGAAAATGAACATTCGCATATCGTTCTTGATTATGTCTAATTGTTCGAACATGTTTAAAAATGATAAACGAACATACGAATATATTTTTCTTTTGCTTCTTGCTTTCGATTTTCATTCAATGTGTGTGTGTGTGTGTATATAGGAAATGATTCGCAACTGACAGTCGTTATCAGGCAGACAGGCTGATTATAAGATTTGGATTGAAATTGATTTTTCTGTGTTTAATGATCAGTGACTGAATGCATATGAAGACAATCAAAACAATTTCTCTTTTCTTCAACATTTATTTAAATTTTCTGAGGGTGTTTTGTTTTCATTTTTGCTTTTCAAATTCAAGTGACAATGATCATTTAATCTTAAAATGTTAAAAGAAGACATCAGTATCTTGAGCTTTTGGTCAAACAATCTCTGATAGGTGTTGAATCCGGTGCGAAAAGCATTGTTCTCATTTGATATTTACTTTTTTGAGTAAGTGCTGAATAACTGAATGTGTATGTGTCAATTTAATTTTTCTTTTCAATCTTTGAGTATGTGTAATTCAATAATGACAGTCAATTAATCCTGTCCGGCTTTCGTTTTCAATATTTATTGATTGTCATGTTAAAAATAAAAGAAAACATCATCAATAAGAAAAAGATTTTTCTCTCTTTCTTCCTCTCTCTCGCTCTTTCTCTCTGTGTCTTGTTATTTATCTGATAATGTTATTGTTTGAATGAATGCGTCGTTTTCTTTCTCGCTCTCTTGTTTTGAATAAATCAATTGTGTGTATTTATCAAACAACGTTTATCATATCAAAAGACAAGATTGAAGACACGAAACTGATCTGTAGAGAATTCAATACACAAAACAATAATAACAATATCGATATATAATAACTAAAAAAGAAATTTGACGCTTTGCCATAGACAAATTTTTGTGTTTATATATGCACGGATCTAATGAAAGAAAAAAGTCTCTATCTGCCGCATTGATTTTCTTGATCGTTATTGAAATTGAAAACTGAGAAGTAACCGAAAAAAGAAACAGAAATTAATAAACGGAAGCATCGTCAATTATGAAATCATTGGTACGTCTCCCATCATTACAAATCGATGGTGCGTTACTTTATCGTCTGACTGTGATTGATTAATAATCGACTGTTTTGCCTACGTCAGCAGGTGCTATTATTTTCCTACTTAATCATACATTTGTAGCCCCGAAGTCAAGCTTATCAATGTATACAGATTACATCGTTCGATGAATTTCTTTTCAAGAAAAAGGCAAAGAAGAAAAAAAATGAGATTGATGATAATAATGATGAAAACGACGACGATAGATGAAGGAGAAAAAACGCGACGACGACGTTGATAATGAGAAGAAGTAAAATGATGAATCTCAGTCAGCAAGACTTTTTTCTTCTTCTTCTTCTTTTTTATGTTGCTATTGTCATTGACATAACATAAAGATGCGCTCTCTCTCTCTTTCTTTTCATATATATATTTATATATATATACATTGATCATATTTCATTCAAAGTAAAAGAAAAACGAAGAGAAAAAGAAAAAGAGGCATCA
>ERZ778027.276-NODE-276-length-141433-cov-11.505093_pt1 | contig 141433 bp, 152 predicted proteins | sample MGYA00375757_ERZ778027 | MGnify/ENA primary metagenome ERZ778027 (study PRJEB29350, sample SAMN05389817) | bioreactor metagenome | isolation source: Ammonium sulfate bioreactor | place: South Africa: University of Cape Town | collected 2014-02-18 ...
CTTTCTTCATCATGTGTATATTCCAAGTAAGAAAAAGATTAAATATCAGAAAGACGAATTCGACATACTTGCTTCTGTATCGGTCGATTCGGTCATTTCATCGATACAATATAAATGTGTTCTTGATTAGCCATCGATCTTAGCATACACACACACACACGTTCATTATCATTAGTCAATTCAAAAGAATAAGTAGTATCTAATCGACGAAGGTTAAATCATCATGAGTTATTTTACAAACGCTATCTAGCTCATCATCATTTACAATGTTTTCCTATATATGTTCGAGTAAAGAAGACTGATTTGCATTTTTGCCGGTTGGAAAAGAGAGAGAGCGAGCGAGACAGGGAAAGGGAAAGAGAGAGAGGAAAAAGAGAGAAAGAACCGTCAGTCAATAGAGACTGCCGGCACAATTGTTGTTGACGTGAAGAAGCCTGGCAGGATCATCCTCCGTAACAATATTATCATCTTCTTCTTCGCGCTCTCTTTTCTCTCGTGTATTATTAAAATACCAAGCATAAAAAAGAGACAAAAGTACTTTGGTATAGATTCATATGCTAACCAAGAAATTCCATCATTTAATAGATCCTGAGGAAACACAGATAACACATACTGATCGATAAGATCATCAATCTTTTTTTTTTGTTTGTTGTGTTTCGTATTCTTAGCCGTTCAATTGATTAAGTAGTTTTTTTTTCTTTCTATTATTTTTCATCTCGTTCATACTTGACAATCTCCGCTGAATTTCTTAGTCTTGATTGTCAAATGAATTTCAAGTGAACAATTCAATAGATGATGTTGTTGTTTATTTCATTCGAATGACGTGTGTGTGGCTTCTCGATTAACAAATACTCGATCAATATGATTACCAGATTTGCAGACGATATATTTCTTTTTCAAACCTCGAAAGACTTCGCTTATGTCAATCATTTTCTCAATGAAATACTTCAAATCAAAATCATTTCTGACAGCAGAACATTTTTTGTTCCGGAACACAGTAAAAAAATATCAACCTTAATCACGACTTTTGTCCTAATAAGTTACGTTTGAAATCAAGTCATTTCTATTCCATTGAGACGAATGATGAAATATTCTTCAAGAAAGTCAATCATAAATTTTCGTCTAATCAACACAAACTATTTGTTTTGATTATAAAGAATAACAAAACACAAAAATCGAATGAAAACATGTCACTTTATATTTTTGTCAAATAGAAAAAAGAAACACAACATTCTCAATCTAATCTTCTTTTCCGGTGATATAGTTTTTAATTAAATTCCTCTTTTTTTTTTACTAGTTAAATCTCGTATCAATGAATATACAATAATGTTTGTTCGTTCATTCAAAAAGGTCTATCTTCGAGTAATTATCAAGAACTTTCTTTGATGACGATGACAATGTCGAACAAGGTGATGATGATGAATGTACTGTTGATAAACGTGTTATGGTAGCGGGCGATGAATTCATCGAATGATTCGTCACGATTTTCTGTTGTGGATAAACAAATTTCACACATTTAATTGAACGCATTTTAAATAGAATAATAATTAAAATAATAATAATTAACAATGAACCAACTAGTAAACTAATTAATACAATAGGTAATGAGAAAATCGATTGATTGATTTGTTTAGCAAGTAAGATTTGTACACAACGGTTATCTTCACAAGTAAAACCATTCGGACAAGTTCGATTACATTCGATTATAGTCGATAATTGACAACGATAGATATTATTCAATAGAATACGTTGACTACCTAATGGACATTGACATGTTTCATCGAGTCGACCGGTAAGCAATTGTTTTTGAATATTACATAAATATCGACAACGTTCAGGTGTTAACGAACAATTCGTTGCTAATTCTGTATCAATACAAAATCGATTCGATTTTTCTATTGTATGCAAACGACATTGACATGTGTTTGTTAATGTTGAACATTGATACAATCGATCATGTGAACATCGATGTTCACATTTCGAACCAATGGTTTGTTCAAATTCGATTCGAAGATGAAATATATTTGATATGAAGAGATTTTCTTTGGATAATAAACGACAATTACGAAGAGTAATCGTTGATTGTTTAAAATATGCACCGTAAAGAGAAAGAATAGTTGATGATGATGATGATGATGAATCATAGAAATTCAATGGAACTGTAGGTGTACGTGTTGCTTCACTTGTTCGAACAGTTAAATCCGACTAAATAGAAATGACAGTAGATATTTTTGTTTTTAGTTTGATCGAATTAATTTACTCGAGTATCTGTAATAGAAAATTCACAATCTTTAGGTGCATAGATTTGTTCATAATTTTCACATTGAAAAAGAAATGGAACAGGTACAAGATATGTATCAGCAAAACGATGAATAATTCCAATAGGAAAAGTTTGATTAACCGATGAAAATGATTGATTTGTGAGTGAATATAATGGTCGAATAGTAAGAATTGTTTGATTCGAATCTAATTGAAAAATATTCGGATAGGTTTCATAGAAATTTGCAACAAATCGACAATTATTGAGAATTTTTCCGTAAATATATGGAGAACTAAATATAACGAACACGACTTGATACAGCAATTTGATAGTCATAGTTTGAATGTTGTTGTGCTCTGTGCTTTCTTCCTACTGGTGAGATTCGTTTTCGTTCGATATATACAAACAACAATTGAATATGTCCTTGCCGTTAGTCATTTTGAGAACGAGAGAAAGAGAATGAAGAGAAATTGATGTGTTCAAATTCAATGTTTATTCTTCTACTTGAATTTCCATATATGAGAATAAATATGCCGCTCATCATACAATCCGGATGTTGTTTTTTATATTTTTCTTTCTTTTGAATAGACAAACTAACGGATCAATACGGCGAGACAAAAATCTACAGATGAGAACGAATATATTAGCATAGAAAAAGAAGAAAAAAAAAGGTTAGACAATTTCTTCTTCCCCTTCTTCTTCCTTCGTTACTTTCGTTTCGGTTTGAACAACAAACCTTAGAAGTTTGTTTTTGTTATTATTCTATTGTTCATTAAAATTGATCGTTCGATGAAAAGTGTTTGCGTGTTTATTTGTTCGATATGAGAATAAAAATGAAGGACTTCTTCTTTTTTTTCTAGAAATAATTCGAGTTTTTTTTTCTTTTCTCGATTAAAATTTGACTTGATCCGATGAGATTCAAAGTGGACAGCTACTTAAATATCATCCTTGAAAATCATTTACTAAAGAGCACTTGAAATTGACGCACAGAAAAGAACAAATCAGATGGTAACCTTATCAGTCTTGTTCAGAGATATGTTCAAGGTGAAAAGTTTGTCATCAAACTGACATTTATCATTGACTTGTGACCTGAAACGAATTAAATAACTGATGTTTTTTGTTGTTATTATTATTGTTGTTGTTAGTTTTATTAAATACAAAGAAAACGAAACAAACATACACAAAGAAAGAAGAGAAAAAAAAATAAACATTTAAATCGATTCAGTAGGTGAACGATATTTCGATAAACGTATGGCTTGCCGTTTGTTTTCCGCTTGTCGCGATGATGAATCGTATGGATTCCATGTCAATGTTCGAACTGTTTTCGCAGCTATATCAGCTAGTTCTTTATGCGACGGACTAGGTGATGACATATCACCTGTTGTTGTCGTATTATTATTATTATTATTATTATTCAATAGAGTTGCTTTTAATAATTGATTTCGTCGGCGTCGTTCAAAGTTCGATAGATAATGTGACGTTTTATAAGCTGTTCGTTTACTGTGTTTGTTTGCAACTGAAAGATCTGTTTCAATAACATCGGAAATATGTCGTTCGAATCGATGAAATAATCTCGAATCAGGACAGCAACAACAAATATATTTATGTAGACAAAATAATGCTGAACCAAATATTCGATAGAAATGTCGACGTATAATACGTTTAAAATCCGAACGAAACCGTTTCGATGTTGCCATATAGAGAAGAAAATTAATGGCATGATTCGATTCACGCATACCTTTTTCAATAACAGTTAAATGTGGATGAAAAATGCCCATACAAGTTTGAATACTTTCATATAAATTTCGTGTAAAATGACATGAAGGATGATTATAAAAAAGATATGTTATACACCAATGTACATAGAATGGACCGAGTAGAAGAAGAAAAGCAAATGATGCAACAAATAACATGACTGTCGTGCCACGTTTATCGGATGTACTAGAAATAGAAGATGAGATCGAAATTCGACTGTTAGAATTGAAAATTACTTTGCAGAAACATGTGTTGTTGTTCCGCCTTCATCGTCTTTTGTTATGAAACGTTTCTTTGAATTTTTTAATTCAATTATAATTAATAAATTACTAATCAATATGCCAATAAATGGTACAATTGCATATGAAAATACCGTAAAAAATCCACGAAAGATTTGATATCGATCGGCATGTCGTGTTCTGAATGCTTCGCAATGTAATTTACCGGTTGTATAAAAAACAAAATCAAATGGGATCGGAACAAAATAGATTATCATGATGAAAGCTAATGATAATGAACGAAATTTTTCGAATATATATCGACAAAATGGATATTTAATAACGATACAACGTTCAATAGCAATAAGTAATAATGTTGCCGATGAACATTGACGAAAATAGAGAAAAAATATGCCAAACATTTTGCAGAATATAGGTGACGTTCTTAAATTAGGGAAAACTGTACGAAATAGAATGGAGAATAGACTCGATGCTAAACTTAAAAGATCGAAAGAAGTCAATGCAACAAATAATGTAAATGAAGTCGACCGTCGTAATGAACCGGACATAAGAACAAGAAAAACACATAGATTAAAGATTATACCTATAACAACAATACATGATGTAAATATGGCTAAATGCGTCGATGATAAATGACGAAATGAATCATATCGTTGACAAAGTTGTGTTAGATTATAAAGAAAATCATAATTATTGCGATACATAAAATGACGATTATCAATAAAACCATAAGCATCATCCCATAGAAATGTACCTTCTTCCGATGTGCTATCATTGGAAATAAAGATGCTATGACTTGAAAATGAAATTGAATCGCACATGGTTTGATTCGAATGTAGACAACAACCAACGTGCCAATGCGGTGTTTGACTTGAGAAATTCAGTGAAAATGCAAATGCATAATCACTAAATAGAAATAGATCGATATTGGTTGCCGACGGGAGTTTTGTTGCAAATGTTAGAGGTAGAAGAAAGGCAAATATAAATAGAAGAAAATGAAATGTCGATAGTGAAATACGAGATCGTGGAGAGAATTTGGAGATATAGTCAGTTGAAAGAAGACAATCGAGGAAGATTTCGCATTTTCTAATGACGATAAAATGATGACTTGATCGATGATGATGATGTATTCGAATGAATTTTTCGAGTAAATATTGATGAAACATGAGAATTTTGATTTGAAGATGATGGAATGGAACATTCGCATGTGAACGAACATAAATGAGTGCAGCAAAAACGGAAATAAACAAGAAATTGTTTGGGACACAATGATTGAGTATGATGTTTGTTTGTTTGTTGATTGTGAAATTTTTTGATATAGGTTGTTCTATCCATGGAATAAGTATTCGATAGGATGGATGAGGAATCATGATAAGATTGTATTCGTTTTGTTGTCGTTGTTGTTGTTGATGATGGGACAGATTTTTTCTTGAATTTAAACATGATGATAATTGAAATAAACAACAAGAATACGAATGAATAAAACGAAATTATAGTTAATCGAGAAACGAATTGAATTATTCACTAAAGAGAAGAAAACAACAGGAGATTTGATTATTCAATTTACTATACATATACATATATTATATATGGAAAGTGAACGAGAGAGAAATTCAAGACGGAATCAGTGAACGTGGTTGCTGTTCGTGTATCACATTCATGTTCTGTGAGTTCTAGTGAGAAAATCTTTTATTTATAGGAAAAAAAGAAGCAACAACAGCGCATACTAGTCTTTGTTAATGTGCACATTTATATTCTATTTCATCTAAATACATGTTTGTGCCTCTCTCTCTCTCCTTCTCTTGCTATTAATTTATTGTAACGATGTCAGATGAAAAAAAGATTTCAGTTAAATGAATCGAGAAGAAACAAAAAGGAAAAGCTATTAAGATCATTAAAAAAAGAATTATCACGTAATACAGAAGTTCATAGGCTGATACCCTTCAATACATTGTTTTGTATGTATGTATGTATGGTGACGTTGTTGTTGTTGTTGTTGTTGGGTTTTTCCTCCTATGAATCTTGTTAATAATGGCAAGTATATGTCGATTGAGAGGGGAGAAAACCTGATACACTATTGTGAATATTTGCAAAAAGAGCTGTTGGATAGCCACCAGCATAGAAGAGACAAACGATTCCTTTCGATAAGATGCGTATGCAACCGAACATCTGTATGTTTGCATAAGTCAATAGAACAAACACAAGGGCAGGGCACATACGTTCTTTTTTGGCAATATAAGAGAAGAAAAAACCGAACTAAATCCGATTAACATAATATATGATTCGAGAGGCCCTCAGGTACCAAACAAATTGTCGATATATATTGTTCTCTTTGTAGTCATATTTTAGTGCTAATCAAACGATTAGTCGAATTTATCTCATCGATGTGTTGTTTTTACCTCCAAAACATTAATGATCGAGGGGTTAATATTATTATGATTATTATTTTTATATTTATTCATTTGTCTTAATCGGAAGCAACTGAAATAAGTAATGAATTAGTCAATATTGACAAAATTCCAATTGCACGAGAATATGATTGAACAACACCCACGAAACAAGACAAAAAGACGAAGAAGAAGAAGAAGGAGAGAAAAAAAGCAACAAATCAACAATTGATCTTTGTTTTTTTCTCCTTGAAAAATTAGTAAAAAAACAAAAATAAAAACTTACTTTTTCTTGTGTTTAATTCAAAATATAACAAATAAATTTGTTCAAATAAAAGTACAATTTTTCGAATAATCAATGATTAAATCAGTAATTCATTTTTTTTTATTTCGACTGGCACTTATTCCTTTCAATCGAATATTTCTGTCTTATTTATGCGACGAATGTATTTCTTCTCTTCCTCTTCCTTTCTGTCTTTGCCTCTTTCTCTCTGTTTCTCTCGTTTTTTGTTTAATATTAAAAAAGAGAAGCAACGATTCGTTTAAGTAATATTTTCTTGATGATAATAATAATAATAATAATAACAATAGTACGCAGTATTAGTTGTTAGAATAATACAGAAACTCGAATAAATGCGTTGATGAAGAAGAAGAAGACGCGAAGAAAAAAAAGAGAGAGAGAACACTTCTGTCTACTCGAAGAATAATCAACCAAAATGTGTACACGCTTGTAGAAGAAAATAAGAAAAAGAAAAAAAAGAGAAACACAGAAGCATAAAAAACTCAAGAAGATAGGCGCAGAAAAAAAGAACAAGAAAGGAAAAGAAAATAACTGGAAAGTCTTTGTTCAGTTGAGTATAAGAGAGCGAGACAGATAGTACACGAAAAAAAGATTAATGATTGATTGACAACAAGAAAAAAAGAAAATCAATATCTGAATTGATAGAGTCATAAATCGAACATCGTTGATTTTCAGAGATAAGAACAATTATCTTATGTATATTTCTCTTCGGATTTGTTCTTTGACTTTCTCACAGGAAATCAAATCAATATCAGACTTTGTTGATTGTTTAGATAAATTTTCATAATTAACTAACGAATAATTTTTAAACAACAAATCAAACAAAAGAAAAGAAAAGAATCAAGTATTTTTATTTTGACTTTTTTTTCTAATCTAATTATTAAACTAATACATCTTTTTCTTTTCTTTTTCAATCAGCCATAAGAAGTTCGGCTATGGTCAATGACGTTAATGAAACGCGAAGATATATCTACATGCACTTCGATCTATGAGTCTAATCGATCATAATTAGTTCGAATAATAAGAGCCTCGATTTTCTGACGAGATAATCAGTCAAATACAATATTTACATGCAGTGGCTCGTCTCTGTTAGTCTTCAAGATCTTACCTAATTAGTAAAATTCAATTGTGATATCGAAACAATTGTTAATAACTAACGTTGCTACATTATTAATTTAATCATAAAGTCAAGTTCTTCCAAATAAATAATTTTGTAAGGGCAAAGTTATGTCAACATGGTGCCAATTGCTCTTGACCGTCAAGTGATTTTTATTATTGAAAGAATAGATATTGTAATCTTAAAAGATGTTTCTATAGATAATAGGAAAAATACGTACATAAACAGGCAAAATAACTTTCGCAATGAAACTATATATACATATATATATATGTATGTATGTATGCGTGTATATATGTCGGAATATTTAAGAATAATGGAGCCTTCGTATGAAGAAAGACAAGGATAGAAAAAAAGGAAAAGAAAGGTTATTAGTTAGTTTATTCTCTTGCCACCCATCGTGTCAGTTATCCTTGTCTATATAGCTTATCTTCTCTATTCTTCTATTATATATGAATGCATATGCAACAAACATACAAATGATTGTCACATCCGTCTAAACTACTATGCATGGTTCTATTTAAGGTTTCTTTGTTTCAAAATAATGGAATAGAAGAACTATGAAGAAATCACTGAGTCAAATCTATATCTATATATATATCTGTCTGTCGGTGCATCCGAATTGTAAATAAACATATAAAAAATATTCTCAGATGACTATCAACAAACGATTAATTTGAATAGATAATCGATAGTTTCGATTGCGATTAGATAGATCCATCGATTATATATTATTTTATCATTTTTTTTGTTCTTCTAGATCTTTGAAAAGCAAAACTATAGTCGAATAGATAAGAAATTTCAATGGCATTAACTATATTTTGTTTTGTTAGTTATTCGTTGACATACATTATAAACAGTCTTCAGCGCAGATCATTGATAATATCAAGATATTTTCGAAGCAGTTGGAGTTGAGTCGGGATATTAATAGTATTTACAATGCAACTGTGATAGTTATATTCTGGGAAATGAATTATAATGAGATGAAAAGATATATTATCGACACAAAAAAGGAGGAAAAAAGAAAGAAAGTACGCAAATTTTTGAATTTCATATTTGTAACGCAAATGATTTTCTAATTCAATTCATCAAGAAATTTTTTTGTTTGTCATATTAGGCAAAAGGAAAATATTATCTATGCGTTAAAAGTCCTATTGATTAGCGTAATAATTTGACATAATTGTTTATATCATTTGGACTGGTGCAAAATTTTCTGACATTTATTTTATGTAAGATCTTTTTATCAATTCTTTTGTTGTCTTACATGTCATGTCGTTGTCCTCGTTGAATATCCACACAAAGGTGAATATGACCGAAAAAGCCAATAGATTTGCATTTGCAGTTCGTTGTTATGATGTATACTAATGATCAATAGATAAGAGATTCGATTTTTTGAAATGATCTCCTGTCAGTTAGAATGAATTAGGTATTAACTAATACTATCGACACATTAGATCACAAGAATTTTTCTTTCACAAAGTTTTTTTTTAAAGCTAATGTAATAAGTCATAGAGAGAATCTAGTGGAGAGGGAGGGTTTATAGATGTCACTTGATGAATCTACGAGATCGATCAATCAAATGATTCATTCACCATTCACATCACACAGAAGAGGAAAAAAAAACTTTTTTTTTTCTAATATATAAAAATGTTCGTTCCCCTTGATCGTCGTTTACTGTACGGTGTAGTTGTATCAAGCACAATTGTTATTATTGGTGGGATTATTTGGTATAAAAATCGTCGAAAAAGTTCGAAAAAACAACAAATTTTTTTACATTTTTTTTGCTGAAATATTCGACTGATCATCTAGATGAACAAATTCGTTTAAATCGTTCGGAATATCTTGTTTTAGAAATTCAAGTGCCAACTTATTGTGTTGGGAGTATCATTGGCAAAGGTGGAGAAGTAATAAAACGTGTACGAAAACAAAAAGAAAACATTCATTCATTGCAATTAATAAATGAATCAATCTAGTTTCAACAACAATATTCGATTCGTTGCGCATTTGCTAAAGAAACCGATGAAAATAATGATACAAATTTTCGTTTATTGATTCTTCGAGGTCAACGTCAACGTGTCTATGAAGCTGAAGTTGAAATTCGTCGTTTAATTGCTGATTTACCGCAATATGAACAAATTGAAATGTTCGTACCGGAAAATGTTTGCGGTTATTTAATCGGTAAAAATGGTTCGACAATCAAAGAAATTCGTGATATATCCAAAGCACGATTAAATTTCGATCGAAAAATTATTGATAATTTCGAAAATAAGAAATATTCGAGATTGACTATATTCGGTACGAGTGAACAGATTTCTGCAGCTAAAGTATGACGAAAATTTTGATCGAATTATGTCTTATGTGTTTGCGTCTTTTTTTAGACAATAGTAGAAGAACGTTTATATCAATTCGAACAGAAACAAAATCGTTCGATGAATAAACTTGTTTGACTTGGTTTTGTTTGGTTATTTTTTCTAGATAGAAAAAAAAATGTCGTTAGATTTAGATCTTGATCAATTTCATGATCATTTAAATGGGACGAATCTAGGTGTTGACGATGTCGATAGCCAAGATGTCGACATGCATGTAAATATTCGATCGGCAAACGGACCAAATCAAGCTGAAAAACGTGCACATCATAATGCCTTAGAACGAAAACGACGAGATCATATTAAAGAAAGTTTTAGTGATTTAAGAGACGTCATACCGTCGTTGAAAGGTGAAAAGGTAGAATTTTATCGTTTTGTTGTTTTAAAATATCGATGTATTTTCTAGGCATCGAGAGCTCATGTATTAAAAGCTGCCACTGACTATATTCGAACAATGAAAAATAATAATCATCAACATCAACAAAAAATTGAAGAGCTTAAAAAACAAAATGCTACCGTTGAAATTCAAAGTAATGAACGTTTCATATGAATAGAGTTTCTTTAAATTCAAATTCAATCTAGTTCGTCTTCTCGAACGTGTCAAAGAAACAGGCCAATATACACGTCATCTTACTCTTCATCATCAACCATCACAAGAACAAATGATCAAAACCGAGCCAGATATCAATGGTATTCAAACGACAAGAAATCTATTAACTAACGAAAATCCTTCAATTCATCAATAAAAAATAAATCGTTTATCTTTTGTTTGTTTGTGTGTGTGCGTGTGCGGATTCTAAAATTTTCCAATATAAATATTCGATTTTCTCAGTTATTTGTGCCGTATTTAAACATACTTTTCTTACGTTTGTGAAACAAAAAGAAAGAACGAAAACTGATAACAAAAAAAGGACAAAAGGACAAAAGGATCCGTTCTTATCTTGATAAGATTCACCTTTTTATTTGCACCGACACATTTTTGCATTATTTCATCTGACAAACGAATGAGCAATAAACATGGTGGAAAATCACGTCATCCACCGGTGACATTTAATTCAATAAAAACCAAAATTCCACGATCACGTTCGGTTAATAATACAATAGAACATGAAGTTAAACTACAAACAGCTATTAAACGTAACCAAAACGATTCAAAAGTTAATGAAAAACAAACTAATGTTACACAACTCATTCAACATTTTGAAAAATCGCAATCAACAGAAAATCTATCGAAAACAACCGAGAAATTACAACGAAAATCATCGGTAATTTATACGTCATTGACAAATCCTTCGGGTAAATTCGAAAAGAATGTAAATTTCAAAATAAGTTTTCTTTTGTTTTTGCATTGAATTTCAGTTCAACAGACTGAAATACTTCGAAGACCATTGGTACAATCAAAATCAGTACCACATTATGTCAATCGTCAAGCAGAAACGAAACTCGAAACACTTGCACGTTCATCGAGTTCACTTTCGATTTCAGACGAAATTGTAAAACTTACAGATTTTTTCAATTCATATTATACTTTTTTTGTTTGTTTCAAAGAATCATTTAGGTGAAATATCGGATAATGAGTCAGTGATGACTATGACTCAACCATCGTTACTTATTTCAGAAGAATTTATACGATCACAATCAGTTGTCGCCGGTGATATAGAATTAAGCAGTTCATTTGATGAAAATGTAAGAAGAATATTGTCAAAATAAAATTCAATACGAAATTTGTTCGATTTAGAAATTAATTCTTGCCGAACGTATCAATGAAATTTGTGCAACAGAAGAAACTTATATCAAAACACTTGATATTCTTTCATCGAAATTTCCAATAAAAGTGCAAACAATCTTTCGAAAAGATGATCAAGTTAATAAATTATTCGAAAAACTCTATCGACCATTAATAGAAATTATTGATTGTTTACATGAATTTCATTCGCATATCATTTTACCATATCTTCGAACATATCGACAGCAACATCATCATCATACTCGAGAATTTACTCAAATTTGGTCAATATTCGAACAATATTTTTCAACAATTAAAGAACTCTACGAATCATTCTATCGTATATTTGATAGTTATCAAAAAGAATTAAAACATTTGAAACGTTCGTTTACATTGAAAAAACTTCACAAAGCAATATCAATTTGTGAAAATGATCTTTCACTTTTATCTCCCATATCAGAATTCAATGTACCAAATCAACGTTTAGTTCGGTAAAGAGAATCTTTTGTTGTTTGTTTGTTCATCACATTCGATTTCTTTTAGTTATATTCTTCTAATAAAAACCTATTCAAAACATTTCAAAGAAGATTCATCGGAAGCTAATTATCTAAAATCAATTCATGATGAATTCACAAATATAGCTGTTCATTGTGAAGAACAATTAGTCATATCGAGAGAAGAATTTACTCGTTTAAAAACACGTATCGATTCGAAATCGATTTGTTTCAATAATCAACAATTGTATTGGCATGGTTCATTGAGAAAACAATCGTTACGTAAACGAAATGATATTACGCAAATTTATTTAATTGTTCTTTCGAATTTTGTATTGATTTGCGAAAAATCAGGACAAAAATTCGATGTTAAACGACAAATATCAATAGAAAGTTTAGTTGTTGAATCATTGGAAGATCGACGAACGATATCGAATAATATTTATTATCCATTTCGAATGAAATTCATTGAAAAAACATACGAATTTCTTGTTGAAAGAGAAGTCGAACGAGAAAAATGGATAAATAAAATTCAAAAAGCTAAAGAAAATTTTCATCAACAAACATTAATACCTAACCGTAAGAAAGAAAAAAGACCAAAAAATAATTAAAATAATAAATGATTTTCTTTTTCTAGTTCATCGTTCATCGAATCTATCGATTCAACAGTCAATTGGTATGCATTCACCGAACATCATCGAAGAAGGTGATGTAACACGTTGTCAAATTTGTCATACTCGTTTCGGAATGAAATTAATCTTATCAAATCGACATTATTGTCGTTCATGTGGTCAATGGATATGTAGTTCATGTTCGACAAACAAATTACTTCTACGATATCGTATTAAAGATGGTGAAGTACGTGTTTGTGATCAATGTTATTCGAATTCAACAGGTATTCATCGATATTCGATTGTATCATGTCAAATAACACGAAATCCCAATCGAACGATTCTCTTCGGAAATTTTCGATGTTTATCAACAAGTACAAATGTTTGGTGGGAATTGCAAGATGATTTTATTCTGCATATTTATGGAGGAAAGTTGGATCAAGTCGATGAATTAGCATTTGATCTTCCTGAATTACGTGATTTTCAATCGAATGAAGAAACACGAATGTTTATATTTATGACAAAAGATAAACGATATAAATATATTCTCGAATCGAATCATGAAAATAATTATCAAGAAGAAAATATTCAATTCTATCGAAATAAAATTCTCTTCTGTGTTCGACTATGGTACGATGCTATACAATTAGCACGAATGAAAAAATTGCCAATATGGTATATGGAAAAACGTCATTCAGCTGATAGTGGTATTTGTGCTGTTTGAACAAAAAAAACGAAAAGACTTAATTTTATTGTAAAAAAAATTATTTGTAGAAAAACAAATGAGAATAAGTAAAATTTCAATGAAGTTTAATTGGTACTACCTTGAAGAAATTTTCGAAATTCAGCTTGATCCAATTGTCCATCACCATCGGTATCAGCTGCTGCAAAACTGGCTGCTATCGGATCAAAACCAGTACTAGTTATGCCAACGCTCTGAGTAAAAGCACTATCTGTCGCGATATTCGATGATGATGACGATGATGAATGTTCGGCTTCGACACTGAAAAGATTTGTATTAATACTGTTCGAATTTATAACCGATGAAGTTGGCGCTGTCTGAAATAGAATATTATCAAATAGAAAAGAAGGACTGATTTCGTTGAAGATAAATTACGATATCTTCGATGACACCGGCCGCTCGAGCTTGTTGAACAAGCGTCGCAGCATCGAGCAGTGAATCACCGAAACGAGCGAGATATGCTTCGGGATTTTCTTGAGTAACGCCAAGTCGTTGAAATTGTCGAACAACACGAGCTTGAACGTTTTCGTAGACGACGATTATATTTCGTGGTGGAGAATATTGAACAGCCGGCGGAGCACGTTGAATAATAGTACGACGTTTAGCTTGAGGACCATAGGGAATCCATCGTTCGATAATAATATCACCTAGATAATTGAAAAATTTTGAATAAATAAAAAAGAGATAAAGTTTTAGATTTACGTGGTTTAGGAGGTAGAGGCGGAAGACGTTCAATAATTACTGATCGTGGTGGAACAGGAACAGCTGGTAAACGACGAATGACTGTGAAAGAAAGCGAAATCAAAACTTAACTTTGATGATTATTCTTATTCAATCACGATTGTTCACCTGTTTGACTTGCAATGACTTCAGGTGGTACAGGTGGACGTTCACGAAGAATCAGTGGAGGTGGAGCTGGAAGAGGTGGTGCTCGTTGTCGAACGACAAGCGGAGGAGGTGGAGGCGGTTGAGATGGACGTACTTCTTTGATAATTAACGGCTAACATATTGAAAAAACAATAAATAATTTCGAAAGAAAACGATTTTCTTGTGTTATTCTTACGCCTGGTGGTGGAATAGGAGGTGGTTGAAGAAATCGAACAGAAATCTTCTGCTGATAAGTAACTGGTCCAGTCGTTATCGCTCGTCGAACAACTTGCGGATTAGGATCATTAAAAATACTTTGACCTGATTGCGCAAGATATTGATTTGTTTGTTGTGTATTACTTGTTTGAATCGTTGCATTCGCATTGGATTCATTCGAAAGTACAACATAACTCGTATCAATGCTTGTAGTCGAACCAAGATTACTCTGTACACTCGTGTCTAGACCAGTTATACCTTCTTGAAGACTAGTAGGATTGGTTGTTGATTCATATATTGAAGTTGAATTTATGTCCGAACTATGCGTAGCCCAATTACGAAATTCATTTCGATCGATACTAGAATATTATTACGTTTGTGTTTTCGAACAAAAGATGTTGAGGGTGTTTCGAATTCGACTTACGTTCCATCATGATTTGCATCAATTTGTGCAAAAATCGCTTTAGCAACATCGAAATTTGCCATAATTTGCAAATCAATCAACTTCAACAAACTTTTTCTTTATCTCTGTTCAGATTGAAGAAAAGAATACTAACAATCATCAATTTACATATATATATATACGTATTTCTTTATATGTGTCATTAAAATATCAAATGATCAATCAACCATGAGTATCATTAAATATAAATATAAACATCATATATCAATTTTTATTATATTAAAATCTCCTTGAACGATACGTATACATGTAAGTATCCATTTTTTTTTGCTTTCTTATACTACTTTTTAATTTATTTATTAAGAACCAAGAAATTATCGCGTTAAAGTATAACGAAGGTTATCTAATTCAACCCTGAGACTTTTTATATGTTTCTCAGACGGCGACAATGAAGGTGAATTATTTCATTAGAAAGTCCGTTCAAAGAGAAGGATGATGCTGAAATGAAATAATCAATCAATTTGACTGCGATTCAAACTGACGACATCTACACATCTTTTCTTTTTTTACAGAATACATGTCTTGCATTGTTTCTACGGCAACGGTGAGATCGATGGATTGAAGGCAAAAGAAAAGAATGAGTTAAATTCTTATTGAATTAATTCACTATGTCAGCAACGAGTGAATCTCGTATGCTATCACGTTCAGGAATATTTCATCGACTTGGCGGTCTTCTATCTGATGTTTCAAGTACATATTCAACTGATTCACAGAATGCGTTTTTTACCGATCAAACATCGTCAGTTAATAGTGAATTTATACATTTCGATACATCATTTGCTAGTTTAACATATCGACAGGATTTATCTAATGTCGAACATGTACACATTCGTTGTCGTCCAGCATCATCATTCGATGCATCTGCTCATCTGAATCTTTGTGATGCTGTACTTGGACTTTTTCCTGATACAGATTTTTCAGCAGCATATTCGGAACAACCTGTTCTCATTCGAGGAGTTAATGAACGACGTCATCGTCGGATTAAAGTCGGCGATTGGCTCTTAGCAATCAATGGTAATCGGCTGAATTATAATAATCTCGATCAGATTCTATCGAAATATCGTTCAACTCGAAAAGTTCGTTTAACAATTCGTCGTGCTGAAACTTATACATCGACATTTTCATCATCATTACAACCGCCAATAACATTACCTACAATCGAAGAAAAAAAACTTTCGATTCCCGAATCGATCGATTGTATTCATTCAATTTTATACTATGAAAAAAAAGTTAATCAAGGTTTCAAATTATTATATCAATATCCGGTACAAAAGGATATTTTCTTTGCTGCTGGCGGTGTTTTTCCAACTTTGACACAACTTATGCACGATATGAATGCACATGATAGTGTTCTTCGAAGTGTATCAATTAAATTAGACGAACAAATCATTCCAATATGTGTATCAACTGATGATAATATTCACTATTTAATTATTATCTATCCACAAAATCAACAAATTCATGTACAACTTCTCGAACGATACACAAAACAAATTGTTCATTTAATAAAATTTCTTTTCGGTTCAATTGATCGAGCTCTTTTCTTCTTTCAACAATCGATTGCCTATTTTTTCGATATATTATTCTATCGTTTATATCATCTTCGTATAATCGAAGAATTTTTTCTTCGACAATTTTCTGACAATGGTCTTTGTCCAAAATTTCTTCTTAATAATCAACAATTAATTATCAATATCGATGGTTTATTAAATCAATTCGAATGTCAACATTTAAATCAATGTTCAAATGAAAATGATTTCATTACAAATCGTTATCGACGTTTATTTTTTACTCAAGGTTCAGTTCTTTTCTACCGACATTATCTGTTCTTAACACATCTATCAAATAAATTAACAACTGATATCTATTATTTTCTTCTTCATTACGGACATTTAAATTTCAATCGATATCTATTCGATTCATGGCATTTATTATTATTCAAAGAAATCTTTCCGAATGAAATCGAATCGAAACAACGAACATTTCTATTAGTTTGCTGTCAAGGCGATCTAACATTAGCAATTGTTCTAGAAAATCAATATGAAAAAAATGAATTAAAGTAAACAAACGAACAATTCGAGATCATGCAAATATTCTGTTTGTTTTTTGTATTTAGTATTTCACCTGATCATGGATTAATTCAACAGATAAGATTAGTTTTAAATGATATCTATTCAATATTTCCAAAGATGATTAGTAATGAAATACCATGGACAATAGCATCGCCAACAAGATTCGTTAAAAAACAATTGAAACGAACGATTTCTTTGCCTTTAATTGGAGGTAAGAAATTAAAAAAAATAGAATTTACTCATCAGATAATTCTTACGATGTTCTATTTTAGGATTCAATCAAACAAATGTCACTGAAACAAATCTCGATGATAATATCTCGTATACATCTTCGCATCATCCTGATCAATCGGCAACGGATATTCGTGTGACACAATTAGTTAGTCAACCTGAATCACAAGATGAATTATATAAAAGTAGTCGACAATCATTTGTCTCATCGACATTATCACTTGATGAACATGAACAAAATCGAAATCGTTCGACGAATCTTCAAACGTATCGTCTACATCCAGGAGCATACTCGACTATATTTTATTATCTAGATTTTCAGTCCGTTCGTGGTCTACTTATTGCACCATATTTTACGTTAGATCGTTTGACGCAAACGACTCTTATCGATCGGCTATTATTTGAAACTATTCAACAAACTTGTGTCTATATTCGACAGAAACATTTTCTTAAACCGAATAAACAATCAACAGTAGACAATTTATATAGTACGAAATCTCGTTCGAGATATACTGAAATTGGCTGTCAATTTTCGATTCAAACTGATCCAGATGCTAAGAAAAAGAAAGACGCAAATTTATTTCAATTTTGGATTGTCGGCAAGAAATGTTTACAACCGATTGAACATGAATTTTTCGTTTGTTATCACGATTCAATCGCACAAAATATAACTGAATTAGCATTTACAATCGGTCTAGCAACACCATAAACAAATCATTCGAACTCAATAGTGTTTTTTGTTCTCTTCTGTTTGTTATTTAAATATCAATAAAGATTTTTAGATAGATTTGAAGATCTTTCTTCGTGGTTCGATGGATTTTTTTTGTTGTTTGCATATTATTATTCTTTCTATTTGACTGTTGTTTTTGCCTACTCTGCGTGTCTTTTAGTAGACGATAGTAGATCGAGTTTCCATAGATTCATCATTGCAATATGAGTGTTCTCGAACTATCGAATACCAGCATCATCATTTATCTTCGGTTCGACGATATTGTGAGCGATTTCTATCTCACAAATTGTCAATTAGAAAACGATTAGTCAAATCGAGATAATCTTTTAAACATAAAAAAAACCAACAGACGAGAAAAAAAAAGATTTTCATTGAGAAATTCAAACTATATATTTTCTTCGTCGTTCGTTTGTCGTTTTGTATACCGCATACAATTAGACCGCTGTTGTTGTTGTTGTTGTCGTTGCTATTATTGTTGTTGATATTCCAGATAAAAACGACAACGACAACTCTCCGAAGAATGACAGTAACAGCAAAAGTATCTCTAATAGTTTTTTTTTTGCCTCTTCGCGTATTATCTTGACACGAAAGAAACGAACACAAACTAACAACATAGTCTATCTTCAGGTTCTGTTTTTTTTTCTTGTACATATATACAATAGATAGGAACATCTTTTGTTTTTCTCTCGTTCTCTTTCTGCTATATACATATACTCAAAGCATTTTCTTGTCTTGAGTCACTGTATCATCATTTGTCGATGATATCAAAAGAATAAAATACACACACGCACAGAAAATCTTTCTTTCTTCTTGGAACGCATCGGGGTTTTTTTTCGTTGTTTTTTTTGCAGTGTTGACGAGTAAATATATTACTTTCTACTTTCTTTCTTCTACATTTCCTACACACTCGACCTACGCTTATCACGATTATAATGATAAACACCAATGGCAACAGCCGTAGAAATCTATCGGAGCTGTGATAGTCTTGTCCAAAGGAGAAGAAGAAGAAGAAGAAAAACTAACATACGAAGTCGACAGAATGACAGAGCTAGTTTGTATATAAATAAACAAAACATGCATATGGCTCGGAATTTCCAAAGTATACATTAGAAATATTTGAACTATTGTTATATTCTTAATATTATCATTCTTATTCGAGGAAAAGAAAAAGCAAAAGAATGTTTTCTTAATTTTATTTAGACAATTTCAATTCATTTGAAATAGATAAGAAAAGAATTCGTCGTTTGCTTATTTTAGATGTCTCGATCTACATTCCAGACGACATCATATGATGTCAATGAGACACCTTCTCTTACTTCAGTGACTAATTCAAATCCTGATCATACACGTTCACTTCGACTTCACCATCGTTTAATGCCGACTATTTCAACGAGTAGTCGATCAAATGAAAGTTTACCAGTTGTTGTTGTTCAATCGACAACAACGACATTAACAGATTCAACTCAACGTAAATCAGTTGTGCATCTCAATCCCAAAGTTAAACGAAATCTACGAGGAAAACGTCGTGCTACAGGAATTCGACCGGATGAAGTATCGTTAGCAAGTGCAATTAATGATGTAGGAAAACAAGAAGAAAAAACCTATTTTTGTTTTCGAAACTTCTATGAATTTAAATAGGTTACTCTAAATGAAGATGATGATACCGAAGATTTACCAAATGCATCGAGTCAATTTATCACAATTACAGCGAATGAATCCAGTGAATCTTTCGAACCAAATCGAACTGTATTTAATAAACAAAATCGAATTGATTCGTTCTATTATTCCTTGCTTTTGTTTCTAGAGTCCGCCTAAACCGATGTTTAAAGTCAGTCGTATTCAGTAAGCAAAATATCTTTATCATAAATAGGAATTCATGTTTTTCATCTAGACCTACGTTTGACGACAAGTCTCACCATCCATTTGATACAATATCCGTTACACGTACAGGTATCTCGTTTGTTTTATATTTTCGTCGAATAAACTGCTAAGATAATATTCTTGTAGACTCATACTTAAAACCTTCACCCTTAGTATCATCATCAAATGTTTATTCAACGAATTCAACAAAACTCTTTCGACCTGAAGAATTTATTCTCCGTCGAGTAAAAAAAACTCATTTCGTAGTTAGAATACGTTCAATCGTCTTTGTTTTTGGTTTTTATTAGCAGGGATCAGAGGAAGATTCTTCATCAGCAGCATCAAATCGTCGTCATATACAAGATCGTGTTCGTCTACTTGAATCTCTTGTTTCGGATAAAGATTCACTTATTCAAGAGTTACAACGTAAACTTGAACAAACAACAAGGGTAATTGCTTTTTCTTTTCTTCTCTTATGTATATTGTTCTGTTAATTAGGATTTAAATGAAGCCCAACAACAAGTCTATATTCTTCAAAGAGATAAATTGACACTTATCAAAACTTTAGCAACTTTACAGGATCCAAAAGTGCCTCCATCGAATGCAACCGGAGGCGAATTATCTGCTAAACGAACTGGTTATATTACAAGGAATTAAATGGATCTATCTATTCTTTCTCTTTCTCTCTCTCTTTCTCTCTCTCTTTATATGTATGTGTGCGTGTGCGTTTTTCTCTACCACTTCTTTTGATGTATAAATCTAAAAAAAAAAGGCAAAATATAAATATAAATACTTGACTACTATTTTAGAGAAAGAATATGTAGCTATGTCATTCTAAGTGACAGAAATTCTCGAGTATATGTAAACATGATCTGTCATTCGAAGGCGAACAAAAATAAAGACACATATATTAACAGTCATTAGATGATCAGTTGTCACTGAAGAATGTTGCTTAATAAGATTATTATTATTATCCTACTGATTTTTGTCGTTTTTCGTAAGTAAATACAACAAAAAAGAAAAGAAACAATTCTGTGATATAAAATCTAGATAATGTTCATTCAATCGACGATGATCTTTGTCGAGTAATTGAATTGAATGTTCCTGAACAATATCAATTATTTTCTTCGAACAAACTCGAAGATCGATTATTCTATAAAACTGATTTTGTCTGTCAAAATAAGCCCGTTTATCGTTCATTAAAATTTCTGAATTTATATCAATTACAATCAGCAAATAATCGATGGTGGACATTGTACAACACAACCAATTCAACGTATGAATTAGGAACACGTGAATGGTGTGATGCTTGGAACTTTCAACCAATCTTAGCCATGCCACTTGGCATCTATCAACATCCATTGACGAAATCCAAACGAATACAACGTTGGCAACGAATGATATTTCATGAGAATAATCGAACATATTCATATAAACTACTAACAAGTAAATCCGATGATTATTTTGAAATAAAAATCATTTGAATTTTGTGTTTTTTTTTCTATCTAGATATTCAATTGAAATGCTATCGTTCTCCATCGATATCCAATTGTCAAACGGAACAATTAACATTTCTTTTCGATTTAACTCAAACAACAACAAATAAAGAACTTCAACAAATGAAATTACTAACTAAAACTTTAATTTGGTTATTATTCAATCAAACAAATATTGCTTTAACTTATTATCATCATGCAATTCAATTAATAAACACATTTGATAATCAAACATCATCGAAAAGTCTCGAATATCTCTACGATTCAATCGATGCATTGAATCAAAATACTGATGTTCCTAAACGCTCGAATGTTCGTTGGTCTGAAGCTTTGCCTACTATAGTTACAAAAATCTACAAACGACATTTCATTTTACCAACCATATCTCGAGTCGATCAATCATTAGTACAAACAAATGATTCGATGGAAGATGAAATCTATACGGAACCATATCCATTATTTTACAATGATGATGAAGCTATTAAAACAATTCTAAATATAACAACTTATATCGAACGTGAAAAACGTTCGTTAGATACAAAATACAATCGTCTTAATCATCTTCTTGTTATTCTAACATCTCGATCGAAATATCTCTACGATTATCAAAATCAAGATCGTCGTTTAGCACAATTTATTTCTTTATTACCATTGAGAATACTTGTTATTGATTTCAATCAAATGTCAAATAAAAAATTTGCTGAACATATTCATTCAGCATTTATTCATAATACAAAATATGCTCTCGCATCTCTACCTGTACCGTATAATTACATTGAAACATACGAAAACTATGGCGATACAATTCATGGTCAACAATTGTTTGATCATTATCAACGTATATGTTATCCAAGAGAAGATAATCATACGAGTGTTATCATCGAAACAACAACAACAACAACAACAAATGAAAGAAGCAAATCTGATTGTACTCTATTAACTTTAAATTTTAATCAAGAAACGGATTTAATATTAAGAAATAAATTTGAATATACATTCTATCCAACAACAGATCAATGTTATTCAGCAATAGTCTATCGATCGTTAGCCGATCGAAATTTGTATGCACAAAGAAAAGCGAATGGTCAATGGATTATTGTTCGTGTCGATCCACTTTTACCGTCAGTCGTCAGTTTACAACAACAATTCTCATTGACAACAACGAGCACATTACCATGTAAATATTTCGTTTTCTGTCATTGAAAATAATTCTTTTCTTTTTTATTTAGCTGAATTTTTCTATGCAACAGATTATGCTCATGGTCCTGCAATGGATGAACATACAAATGAGACATCATTGATTGATATACCAACAAGTATTCCACATTGTTCAAATAGTCCTGGAATTGAAATTGTTTGGGAAAGTGATGATAATAATAACAATAATGATTATTTTTTTCATACACCACGTCAATGGATATCAGGTTTCAATCAAACAGATTTATTAAGTCCCAATTGTAATAAATATCAAATATCTTGCCAAAAAAATCAATTCGATTTAGTTATTATAATCGATTCTCAAAAAGAGTATAATCTATTAATTCAAACATTTCTTCATGTTTTTCTTTCTTTAATACATCCTCAAAATCATCGTTTAAGTTTAGTTATTCTTTCATCAACGAATACTGATACATTTCAATATCATTTACCATTAACATCATTCAATCAACTTACAAATCAAATGCTTGATAATTATTTTATCTATACAGATCAAGAATATCAAACAATTCATTCATTTCATCAACATTTCGAACGTATTAATGATTATCTACGAACAAATCAACAACAACAAAGTTCATCACAATCTATCATTTTAACAATATCATCTCGATTAAATTTCAATGAAAATTCTATTCAACAGTATCCAAATATTCGTTATATGACTCTTGATCCAAAATTTCAAATCGATGATAATCCGTTATTTTCGTCTCAACGAATGTCACGTCTTCGTTCATTAACAAGTCAACCGTATAGTTCAAATTTATTTTGGACTTATTCAGCTAATCGCGATCTAACATTTCATACAATATTTCGTTTTATTGAAAGTTTATGTGGTAATCTACGATAGAATACAATCATCTAATTTCGAACATAATGTGGTAAACTATCAATAATAAAAATAATCTTTGTTCTCAATGGTTTCATTGTTTCACAAGGCGTAACTAAATAAATAATTCAATTCAATGAAATAGATTTCGATTTGTTTTTTGTAAATACATACATTCAACTTTTAATATAATGAAATACCATTTTTCCAAATTATGACTTAATTGATACTAAATTTAGATTTTAAATAGACAAAAACAAAATGTTCGAAATCGAATTACTTCTTGTCCGACATCGCATTGAAATGTTCCACCGAAATATGTTACGAATTTTTCGGCTAATTTTTGTAATATCTCTTCACTCTTTCGGTTGCCGAGTTTCTTTCGAAATTCATTCATTCTATTTCAATATATGGCCTTTTTATTTCTCTCTTGAAAATAACTATGAAAACTGTACTAACTTATCTGTTGTAAGATTTAACCAGATTTCTTTGATAAATGGAGGTCTAAGATTAAAATTTCATTTCTTAGAAATTCGATCATTCGTATGAACAAAATTTACCGAGCATAAAATGGATGATCAACAATTGACGAGTTTGTTGCTGTTCGTTCTCGAGAAAGATCATGTGCATTTTCCGGCACTGAATAACGTGGCATGACTAAACAATGATAAATAATAGCTCGAAGATAATCATCATCATCATAAATCTGAAACCTCGAGATTTGGTTGCAAGCATATCTTGACTTGCAGATCGATGCATGCCACTAAAGTTTCGAAACCATGCAAATGGTTGAGTTTGTTGATTAGTTTTAGATTTCCTTTGTTGAGATTTATCACCTGAAAAATTCGTATAGAAGAAATCCAATGTTCGACTTTAATATTACTGAAATATGTATCGAGACCATCGCGAATCAGTTCAATCTGTTCTTCAAATGTTTGATTCGAATGTTGAAATCTTTCATTGAATTTCTCTTCGAATACATTCTGATATTCACTTGTTTCGACAGACCATCGACGTGTTTTAACATCATAGGATAGAATTAATTCCGAATGAAAATATTCATTTTCATGATAGAAACAATAATAAATATCATTCGATTTGTCATATCGAACTGAAAAATTGTCTGTTGATTTCACAAGATTATCATCATCATCATCGCTTAACATCGTATAAGAAAAATAACATTCAAATGTTTCTTTCTCATTCAGTAGAAATTAAATCACGTTATGTAAAGAAACAAAAAAAACATTTACTGATAAACGAAAAGATAAGGAAACTATTTTCTCGAATGATAAAACGAATCATTTGCATTTTTCTTGTTCAATTTCGACCTTCTTTATATATTTAATCACACATATTTCTATTCACTTTGATAAATTTCTAATCAAGATCAAAATCTGTCACAAATTTTAGAAAAAAAAACGAACGAAAAAAAAAAGAAACAAAAGGAAAAAACTAAACAAAAAAAAAACAAATGAAAACTCTCGAAAAACCAAAACACAATGCTAGAAACGTATTTTCCAAGATGAATAAAACGATTGAAATCAAAGCTTACAAAACAACAGTGAAAAATAAGAAACAATCAAACAACGAAAATTCGAAGATAAATTTGTTGGCCGTTTTTCTTTTGCTTCTTGCCAATACATTTTAAAACCAAACAAAATAAATTAGGTATCACAGATAAACGAGATTCTTTCAAATATATATATATAAAACACGTACATACATATACATTCACCAAGCGAGACAAATCTATATTTCGGCTTGGTTTGTTTTAGTCTTAGTTTTTTTCTTTATAGATTAACTGCAATTTGAGAATTGAAATAAAAATCACAGGCAAGATAGAATATGATTTAATCACGAATGTTTATTCTATCGACGATAGGTTTTATACTGTTCGATTTGTTGAAAAGCCGCCAATTCGTCCTTCTCTAAAAAAAAAAGAATGAAAATCATAATTTAGAATGAGAAAAACAAAAAACAAAATCTCGATCGATATCTTGAAAAATCAAAAGCAGCACGAGCGAGGATAATTATAGTGAAATGAAATCGAATATCGAAAGTTACTAATTATGAATACCTGATCGAACTTTGTGCCGATATTTTTTCCTTTCCATTTCACTAAATTATGACTGACTTATTCATTTTTCTGATTTCGATCGGAGAGAAAAGAAAAATCAAGATTTTTCATTCGATTTGACGATCTTACCTTGCATAAATGGTTAGATTTGTACAGAATTGATTCCATCTAAACGAAAAATTCATTTGTTTTGTTGTTATTCTTCTCAAAACAAACAAACAAACATACAATCCAACTTTGTATTCGGACATTTTCTCCGATGTTAACAACTGTATTGAAGTCATACTGATCGGTTGTTCCGTTTGAGATAGATCATCATCAACATGCGTCATAAATTGTTGAGGCGTAAACACTTGATCACAACGAAAACAATGTATACAACGATAATCGGGTTCGTTGAACCACGTCGGAAATAGCTGTCCCATGGTGTCAACCGTACGATTGGCGTAAGTTTTCGTATGACGAACGACAAGCTTAGGCAGTTTATCCATATCACAATAGCCACGTTCGATAATTGCACGTTGTAAATCAATACTACGTGTACGAACATGTGGAAGGGTTAATTCATGTGGAGTATTGGGTGGACTGATGAGAGTTGAGGAATTTTGTACAACGACAGGTGTCGATGATGGAGTAGGAGGAAGAGATGATTGTGCAGGTAATGGAGCTCGAGATGGAATTGGAATTGGACGACGTGGTTGAGGATAGGGTTCCATTTTACGAGGCATTCCATTGTGAGAAGATGGAGGTACGGGTAGATAAGGATAAGGAATCGATGGTTTGGTATTTAGATTTGATGATGATTGCGAAGGTGCGGACCAATGAGATGCAGACGACGACGATGATGATGGAGGTGGTGGCGGAACGAAATAAGATTTTGATGAAGAATAAGGTGGATAGGACGGTGTTGATGATGGTGGTATTAGATCCATTCGACGTTGTTTTCTATTGATGATTGGTGATGAATTAGGTAATTCGAGTGTTTGTGATGGATCACGTTTAAATGTTTGCGGTGCTTGTACTGGTGTTGAATATTGTCGATAGATATTTCGTTCATGATTCATTAGTTTATCTGGTGAATGTTGTTGTCGTTGCTGATGTAAAACTGTCGATGGACAGCAGCATGGCAAACGGCAAGGCATTGTTGACGGAGGTGATGATGTTTGCATTTTAATCGATGCTTGTTGTTCAGGTGTTAATTGATGATAATAATTAGGCTTTCGAACGATTGGCATAGCGGCAGTTGATGAATATTGATGATGATTCGTATTGTTCATCATTGCTGTTGAATGATTTGGAGTGTTTGAATGTGATCGTACATCGTATGGATTAGGTATAGGAGAATCTTTGGGTTTTTTTACAATAGGATATTGTCCTGTTGATGAAAGAGGATATGTATAATGATTGCCATTCGTTGAATGATGATAGGCTGATGGTAAATTTTGCACTGAATCACGATATATATGCGAATCTTGATGATAGATTGGATGAGAAGATTGACGGAATGCTGACGAAGATGATGATGATGATGATGATGATGACGATGATGATGATGACGGTGGTGTTGGTGGGGGAGGCGGTCCGTGATAAACCGGAATAGGTTTTGTTATAGTTGGCGACGACGACGACATATGTGTCGACGATGAACGTGTTTCGGAATCTGAACTATGATTTATTTTCGGTTGATTAGTTTTGAGTTTTTGTTGATGATGATGATTATTAAAATCGACATTTTCTTCGACATTAACGATCATTGGCATAGAAAAATTGCCATCGTTTAAATCGTTCGGTTCCGTTTTCGATTTCGTATTCATAATTGAATTTTGTTCTTTGATTAAATTCGATGAATAGTCAGTTGAAAGAATATTTATTACAGGTAGACTTGATGAACGACGACGAGAAAATGTTTTTATATTTGATTGACATAGGAAACTCAACGATTTCGAACGATATAACGAACGTATTTCATTATTTGATGTTGATGGCATATGCATAGTTGGTAGTGTTGACGATGGTGATGATGAGTCTGTTGTATCACTATTATACGAACTTAGTATACGTCGTTTAATTGACATATGTGATGATGATGATTTATTTATTTGACAACAATCTGTTGGACTAGAAAAATTTTCAAACAAAAAAAGAAGAAAGAAATATAAATAAGATAAAGGTGAAAGATAGTCTTTAAGCTATAACTAATAAATATTTAATTGATCTTCTTTAAATATAAAATATCATTGCATGATTTATAGTAATAATCATTATTAATCTTATTAGTTTGTTCTTGGAAAATGGCTGTTCTACGTCCATATGTCTGCTAGACATAATTTTTAATTCAAATATCTTTCACTAGAGATTAACAAATCGAAATTATGTCCTGAATATAAATGAGTTTGTTCATTGTCGAAAGAAACTACTGGGTATTTCTTTATCGTCAATTATTATGTCTGTCGAAATGTTACACCTATTTGTGTAGCCATCGTTAATTAACTGTTACAATGAAAGAAAAACAAATACTCGAATGTCTTCTCATAGAAACATAAAAAAAGGCGTGTACGAATTCTATTCTTATTTTTGCTCAGACAATCATGCATGATTGGGAACTCTAATGCTCAATATTGTATGACTTTTGAAATATTTTCGTTTTCTTTCTTCTTCTTATTTTAAAATTCTACTAGTTAAATGAGAAAATCAATTAAACATTGAAGTAAATTGTAATGTTCTCAGTTTTTTTTAGTACAGATATTATATAATTATTGATGTGTGTAATGGTAATAATATCTTACCTTTGTGAATCTCTTCGATTAAATGGCGATGTTTGTTCATTGGAAAGATTATATTTCATAAAATTTGGATATTGTTGTTGAATTTTATCGAAATAAATCTGCTGTGTATTTTCATTGGATTTTCTGCTGATTTGTTTTTTCGATGGATTTTCTGTTTCATTCTTATCGGCAGTTGTTGATTCCGTATTATTATTATTATTATTATTATTATTTGCTGTGGTTGTGGTTGTTGTTGTTGTCATCGTTGTAGTTGTAGACGAGACTGTTTCATTTGTTGAAAATATATTACAACTAACTGGACCATTACATTGAATAAATATGCCGAATTGTGCCGGTGCTAATGGCGGTGTTTCATTGGATTTTTGTTTTTTCGTGAGAATTTTCAAATGATCTCTGGATTCCTCATCGTCTTCATCATCCGTTGATAGACGTTTCGCCGACATTGGTGAATGCGAAACTAAAGAAGAAGAAGAAGAAGAAATTTTTACATTATAATATAAACATATGAATGCGTGTGTGTGTGTGTGCAAAAGAACACGAAGAAAAATAAAGTAAGCGAGAAATGTCATTTTTACCTTTGTCCTTTAAGAGAACAACTGTTGGTGTTCTTTTATAGCTACGCATTTCATCGACAATTTGATCTATACTTTGTTTACGTTCTTGTTTTTCATTTTCATCTATTCAAAAACGAAAATGAAACCAATTTAAAATCGTCATTTCAAGTTTGTTGAGTTCATTTTTAAATCTAACCTAGTTTGTCGAGTGTTACCAAGAGTTGCTTCAGTTTAAGTAAACATTCTGATGAATTTATTGATATTAATCGATAACGACTTTCATTATATTTTTTTAGAATAGGCGTATGTTGATCAATTGCCATTTTTTCACTTAATGTAACTTGTTTAACAAGAATACTATCAATTTTCGATAATAGATTGGCCAATTCCTCCAATGTACATAAGGATACGAATATTTTCATATATAAATCTTCGAGACAGTAAAATATTGAACCCATACGTGAAACAGTTAATATATCTGTATGATTATCAAATGAAATTTTCGATAGAATCGAATCTGTCGATGAATTTGATGTATTTTCATCGATTGAATGTGTTTTCGTATTCGTATTATTTGTTGACATATTTTCTGATGTTAATGCAAGTTTACGATGTGAGACTGTTTTCGATCGATTGCTATTGTTTTGTGTTTGTTCTTGCATAAAATTTGTATCGATAACAACAGTACGAAGATATTTATTATTATGTTTAGGACGAGAATTGACTGATAAAAGTAGATGCGTTTTCTTTTTCTTATGTGTTTGTTGAGTAAGTATTGAACTTTTCGATTTTACGACGGATTGTTTGACTTAATAAATAAACAACGAACGAACGAATGAACAGTTCGATTTTTATTTAGAAAAAAATATCTACCTTTCGATAAGTTTTGTTCATTTATTATATTCGTACGATCTAATTCATTTTCTTCATCAATATTTACATCATCATCATCGAGTACGATCAATAACGGTTGCTCAATATTAGTCGATGATTTTAGATGATTATTATTATCATGATCTTCGTTTTCAGTTTTAATAATTGTTTGAATAGTATTGTCTAAATAAAAAGTAAAATCATAAGATCAACATTTTCTTCTTGACATAGCTTTTTTCTCTAAACTACGAATATAGACAAAAGAAGAAAATAACAGAATCCTTGTCTATGAATACACGATGAAAAAAAAAGAAGCAAAATCACGTTTATAAATAAGAATAAAAGAACAATCATCGTTTTCATCTAATAATATGGAAAATATTTGAGTGAAGCTCAACAATAAAGTAACGCATTAACGACAAGAACATATTTTGATGATTTATTCCATGTCTCCTAGACGCACACACACATATATATATATATATATATATATATAATAGGAGGAGTCGAGAAAACCTTTCATAGTAATAACTGTAATAAAAAAAAAGAAGAAGAAAAAGAAAAAGAGCTCGTGATTATGCTCTTTTGATAAATAGACGCATGAACGACTAGCAATAATAGGACTTTATGAATATTTCGGATGTATGCAAATGAAAAGACAAATTAAAATTAATTAATACTTCGAAAATCTATCAGGGGTGATAGTCTAATTGTAGTATATATCAAAAGAAATGAAGATCAGCAAAGTACATATCATTAATAGGGTGAACATAAAGTTAGATAGAACAGATAGAATAGAAACACACACATCTAGAAATAAAAAGTAGATTAGTTTGATTAGTGTTAATGATAACATATACTGACAAGCATAAAAAAATACAAATCATATAGATATTTAATAATCACGTATTTGATGTTTACCGTGTTGATCTGACGTCATGTCCATTTTGATCTCATTAAATTGTTCTTGTTGTTTGCAAGCATCGATTGAAAATATATTCAAATGTTCAGATATTTTATTTGTATTTGCATTCATTATCATCTGTTCAATAAATATACACATATTGCTCGAGTTAATAAAATAATAAAATTGATTTAGTTTATCAGAGACAAAAAAAGAAGAAGATCAAGTGAAAAAAACACGAAGAACAATTAACGTCAATGATTTGACGAATCACGCAAAATATTTCTGCACAAATAAAAAAGAAAAAAAACGAGTTTTATTTTGTCTTCATCTTTCTTTTTTCCTTCTTGCAGTAAAAGTACTTTAAAATGTTTCAAGCAGAGAGAGAGGGAAAGGAAGAAAAAACTGAGTTTAATCAACTCTAAGTGAAACATGCTACAACCATCTACATTAGATGAACGCTTGTAGACAACTGTGACGCAATTTATTTGACAGAATTAGAGAAAGATACAAACGAGAGAAAAAGAGAATGAAAAAGAAGAAGAGAAAAGAAAACTTCAGACGTGTTTTCATAACTTCATTGGTCGGTTCAATAGTTCTTCAAAACTGCGCGCACAACATCAAATTGTTTCAAGACATCCCGCTTTTTCTTGTTATTCTTCTGTCCTGTCTCGTCTACAAGGGTTAGCGATATATCCGAAGGATTAAAAGAAAGATAATCATGGTAAAAAAAAAAGACGAGCGAAAAAATGAAAAACTATACACGTTTACTAAAAGGATAATTATATGATATCAAATATGCAGTGAAGTAGAAAGGAAAAACAAGAGAAAAAATCTGCATCTTTATTTAATACTATTTCATTTTCAATGAATATTCAAAACTCCCTCAAGACAAATCATCATTTGTAAAAAATAAAACTATTCAAAATAGAAAGAAAAGCAAATCTAGGTCATTATTTAACCAACAATCGAACAAGATTGTACAACGTTTTCGAAATCCCCTACCTTGGAATCGATCAAGTGTTTGAGAAGTTTTCAGTTGAAAAAATAGAAAAATGAAAGAAAATGATCTAACTTATGTTTTTTTATTTGCCCACTAAAAAAAAAGAAAACGAAGAAGAAAGAAAAGAAAAGAATGGAAGGTGGCATCGGATGATTAATATTTATTCGGTTTCGGCTACTAAATTTTCTCGTCTTCTTTTTCTTTAACGAATAATAACACAATGTAAACATTCGGATGAAATGAAGCTCCTTGTGTCTCTTCGAGCACTTTTTACTTTTTCTAACATAATTAAAATTTCATTTCATTTCTTTTTTTTTAATCAAATTTATTAATCACTCAGCAAACAAACTCTCAACATCATGTATACACATATATCGAGAAAGATCTCATTATAAAATCAAAAAACGAATCATTATGACTTTCTAGAGTTCTGAAGAAGAAAAAATAATAATCAAATGACATTTACTGGTTTTCATTTCTAATTTAGTTTTTCTTATGAACGAATCATTGTAGTATTTCAATGCATATCATTAAAGAAAGAAAAGAACTACTTGAAAGTTAAATTTAAAAAAAAATTCGCTTCTTATTCTTCTTTTTTTTAATTATTAAAATAAATAGAAAACTATTGGCTGATGAACTAGTACCCAAACAAAGCAAGACTACAGTAGATCGAAAACAGACGTTTTTTTTACCTGAATAAACTGTTAATAGTACTTTTCTCTGATGTCGTCACTGAATTGAAACAATGAAACATCGAAAAAAATGCCCGCATTCGGAGATACAATCACCACCTTATTTTCTTTCTCTTTCTTCTAAAAACGTATTTAAACATACGCATAAAAAAAGAAGTTCTAATGCACATTTGCTACCATCGTTACCGAGGTTAAATAAACATGTCTTAAGTATATAAACATGCGAAAGCCATTACTATTTCCCCGACAGATTTTCTCAAGATTGTTTTCAAGGAGAGCAGATAGCCTACAATGTACTAACCTGAGTCCATTGTCGGCATATTGGCAAAATGCGAAGGAGCAAATGAGTACGAATTAAGATGATCAATCGAGAATATGTGTGAAGTCAAGAAAACAGGATCATCATCAAGTACAGCAATCAGACTGCGAGATGCAGAGCGAAGAAAAATTTATAAATAAAACGCGATAACCTATCTATCAGTCTGCGTTATGAAAAATAATTTTTCATTCACGATAAAAAAAGAGCAGCGATGAAATTCCCCCCTCCTCCTCCTCTTCGTCAATAAACGGCCTAAGCCATAGTCAAGTACAACGATAATTTTTCCTTTTTTTCTATCTTCGAACAAAAGATATAACTAAAACAATAGAAATCATTCGTGTTGTTTGTTTTATTATTGAAAATATTATTTTTCTACTTTTGTTTATCGTCTATATATTATGTTCCGCATGATTAGCTTGAACAAGATTGACATGTATGATAAAAGAAAAGGCCTCACTTATCTGTAATATTCGAATGCTTTTTTTCTTCATTTGCAATCACTAAATCGAAATTTTTTGCACTCAGTCAGTTACGCTTAATCATTAGCCTTCATGGTTCATTGTTTACGAAAAATAGCACGTAATTTCGATTCAAATTTTCTATCTAATATGTCGTCTACAATAATAGTAACTACTTTGACTACACTCATAAATAAAATGAAATTTACTTCCTGTATCTACTTAGTAATATATATATGTATATATATATAGGACAAATCATCTATAAACATTGACACAGCTGTATTTGTACATCAATGAGAAACCAAACAGATTGTTTCTATGAGAAAATACAATCTGATGATGCCGATGATTGTATTCAACAGAAGAAAGGAAAAGGAGTACGGTGATTTGTATACATTGTTATTGTTTTGTGAATCACTGTCTATGTTTTTTTCATTCTCAAGTTTTGAAAAAAAAGTCTGTATGATTAGTTTCATAATGACATATCCATTAAGGACAATAAAAACGCTGTTTACTTACGTTCTGGTTCTGAAAATAGAAATGAAAAACGAACGAAATGATTTGTGTATTTTCATTTTACATTCAAAGACAATGATATCCTATGTGCTTTTATTTACATAGAAAAGATTAGAAGAATTCAAGGTCATATCTCATATTCCATATATTCATTGTTATCTCATTTCACTCGTAATTTTAAGTGCATTCATCTATAGTTTGATAAGAAATGCACAATAAGAAACCTGACTAACCTATGTACTATTACAAGATTGAAACGAATGTTCGTTACTAAAAAAACTTTTTTTCTTTTTTCTTTTCGTTTTCTTTTCTTTGTTCGACTTTAAAATGAAGAAGAGAAGAAAGAAAAACTTGATAAGAAAGATAAAACGACACAAAAGAATCGAATCCTACGCAATATCTAGTCATAGCTCAAATATCTCAATCGAAATATGAAATACTTTTTCCATTTCGAATATGATAAATGATGATATGAAAAACAAATATTTCTTTTTTTTGTTGTTGTTGATAAAAGAACATTAGAATACCGTCGTTTTAGTCTTATTTATTATCAGTAGTTTTATTTTCTTGTTCTTTCATCTCTGGTTATCTAATCATTGTTGGGGACACGATATATTCAACACGAAAATTTGCTCGAAAAGAAAACTAAAAGCGCACCTACCTCAATATTCTATAGTAAAATCATGTTGTCATATTATCAAATCAATTTATTCGAAATAGTACTATAATAGTGTGGGTTTTTTTCTCTTCTTTCAATGAAATTTGAATATATATAAGTCTATAATTACGTATAGTAAAAAAAAGGAGAAAAAAAAGCAAAATAATTGAGTTTAGTAGACATGTCTCCTTCTATTCTGAATATCAGTGTAAAACTTGCTTTACCTGCTTTTTACTCAAGTTCAATTAACTAGCTAAGTCGTTTTAAATGAATGTATCGAAGGATTTTAAAGTCGATTAAAAACTTAGCCAACAAAATAAAAATAGGATGTCTATGCAATGCTCTCTGTCGAGCATCGAATTACATATCTATCTATTCGAATGATTGCGTCCTTCACCATCGTTTGTACTGTTAATCTTACTCTTTTATTCACTGTTTTTTTTGTCTTCGTTTACTTGTGAATTAAATTATTCGATATCTTTCAGTGACATATCAATTAAAGTATGAGCAGAATAAATCTCGACTTATCTTATCTGCAGATGTTACTTAATTAATTTTTAATTTCTAAATAAATATTCAAACTGATACTGATAAAGATTTGAAATTAAAATAGGAAACATGTTTTGACGGTTGATTATTTTTTTTACTAACAATGACAGAAACTTAATATCGATTTTGTTGAATAGAGCGTTCCGAAGAATTCTATTTATGTTCTCGTTTTTCTTTGTTTTGTTTCGTAATTGAAAAAGAAAAAAGACGCAAGCAACAATGTAGAACTTTTATAAATCATGATTTACTTTTTCTGATTGAAATAAAAAGAATAAGAAAATGTGCTTGTTGAACCAGTAACTTATTTTCAAAAAAAAAAAAGCTTTTTGTTTTACCTGAACTCATTGTACTGTGCTGAAAATTGTATCGCGAACTTATGTCCAAGTAATAAGAAAAAATAATAACATAAACTCACGAGAAAAAAAAACGTGATAGATATTTATACGAACGCATGTATGATATTGACAATCTTATCAAATGCATGAGGGAATGTTGAGCTAGTAAGACATTTGAAGAGAAAAAAAAACGAGAGCAGACTACACCTTCTTATAGTAGTGAAACATATTGTTTTTCTAGACAATAGAAATACTTGATTGTTTGTAGTGTAATTAGAAAATTGGTAGGTTTTCTATGTCTGTTTGCTTATTCGATTAGACTTTATTTGGCCTCATGAAATGGGGTCTTTTTTTTTGGAATATTCAATTTTGTAGTTTTCCTGTATCAATCAAAGAAGGTTTTTAAAGTAAAGAAGAAAAAAAAGAAGAAGAAGAAATGTAATATTTGGTATGCAACAATGATGATGATGACGTGTATCAATGATTATCATGTATTACTCGTGTTTTTTTCCTTGCATATTTTGACCATATTTGCCCAAAAGGTAAAACGAGAAAAAGAAAACGAAAGAAAAAAGGTTATACCGATAGAAGCTTATTTGTCTCTCCGTATACGCGTAGTGTGTCATTCACGCGTGACAAATTTAATATATATATATATTTAAACTTTTAGTTACGTTTTTATCCTCTCTACTTGTGACTGTTACTTGAAGAAGACGAAAAAAAAAACTTATGTCAATCGAAGATATTGACGCAACAAGTGTAAATGATTTTGATATCTATCGTGCGACTGGTCTTTGGCATATACTCGCAACTAATGTTAATACATGGAAAGATAAACTGACACCAACAGTAACCTACAGTATTCATAATCAATTAACTGATGGTCGAGTTTGTTTGAATGATTTAGTCGAATATTATAGTAAACGGCCATGTATTGGCTATCGACCGTCAAGTATCGAAGGTTTGAGTACTCAATTGCCAATAAAATCAAGTCGATATCAATGGCAAGGAGATCGTCTTTGGAGATTTTTTACATATGATTTCGGTTTTATTTTTGTTGATGATCAAACATCACCCGATCGACCTTATCAATGGGTTGGAACTATTTCGAATTCGACATGGCTTTCAACGGGTGGAATTAATCTTCTTACACGTACACGACAACCTCCGACGCATGTTCTCAATGATTTCGTTCGATTCTGTCGCGAACATCCGATACTAAAACTTCAATCAGCTAATATGTTTTACACACGAGAAAAATCCGATGATGAAATCTATTATATTCGTGATCTGCAAACAGATTGATCTCAATTTGTATTTTTCAATAATCTGTACATACGAGAAAACGAAAGATATACTCTTCAGTTAAAAAAAATGGTTCCAATTAAATATCGAAAATGTTGTTTTTCTTTTTCTTCATTTGTATCCATAGGCTAAAATAAATATCTACTTATGACTAATATTCATTCGAAACTACTTGACAAATTTCTATCGTTTTCTATACCTACTTGTGTCGATTTATCAGTTTATTCATAGAATCTTAGGCATGGTAATGTTGAGAAAAGAAGTTTTTTTTTAAACTAATTGAAAAAAAAGTAAGGTGAGAATTTTATTCAAACTATTTTCAGCAGACATGAAACTCCTTTACACGAAGTCAGGGTTACATTTTAATATGTATGTCTATGACCGTTAAATAATATGCGCTTATTCATTTGAAAAAAAGTTTGATTATATTAAAAGCATAAACTTATTAATAATTTAATTGTCAATAATCAGATCAAGCTTTCTCTTAAATTACTCACAGGCTTTTTTTTTTAAATATCCTTTGAAACAAGGGAAAGAATAACAATTAAGTAACAACCAAACAGATTATTTTCGAAGATTTCTAATTAAAAATCTATCCGTCTTTTTATGACACTTACTCGATGATTTATTGTCTTGTTCGATAAGTTGACAGTATTAAAACAGTAAGAGCGTTTACTTCGTCTTCGTCTTATGAAAAGAAAAGTACATTTTTTTCTTATCTTCAAAAGAGTTCTTCCTCGCTCTATATCGTATCCATATTGGTTGACTTTTTTCTTTTAAGTGCTTACAACCATTAAATTGTACTTGAAATATAGAAATATACAAAGAACATTTTCTGTTATATCGAATCAAAATATTTTTCTATTTTAATAGTTACAATTCGAGGTACCGAGGATAATTAAAATAATCATTAAATTAAAAAGGAACCTGTCTGGTCGATACGTGCTCAAGATGAAGTCGATCGTAAAGGAAAATTTATCAGACATAAAATGATGATGATATCATATTTATAATGATAATAAAACTCGATTAAATCAAGACAAGATGACATGAATTCATTCATTTATCAATGAAATACTCATAAATCACTTGATATTGTTATCAAATTATAAAGTTCTTGGAAGAGAAAAAAGAAAAGAAAACTTGTCCTTGTCTTATATTTTTGAAATTGCTAATTGAATTGAAATTTAATCAAAACGTCGCGACGCATTTTTTTTTTGTATTTGCATGTCATTTGATAGGAAAAAAAATTATAATACACACATATCTGACATCACAGTGACGATATGCTAGTGGAGAAAAAAATCGACTATTCAACAGCAAGATAGATTAGTCAGTATTTTGTATTTTCGTTCGATTTATTTTTAGAACAAAATGACGACTGAAAAACGTGCCTTTCAAATTCAAGCTGTTAACCGACGTTTTTTGCCGTTCGATTCAGGTTTGTTCGGCAGCTTTTCTCTTGAAATAATAAACGTCAACATGTATATGTGTATGTACAGAAAAAGAAAAAGAATGGCAAGGACCATTTGTTTTCGCTCAAGGCGCTGATTGTCAACCAGGTTTAACTGATCGATGGAATGGCGTTACACGTAGTCTGTTTTCGGCTGATATGTCTATGAAGTACGAATAGATTTTGAACGTAAAAATAAATTTTCATTGATCGATTGATTTAGTTGGGATGTTGAAATCGAAGCAACACGTGCCGTTATTCAGAAGTTAAATCAAATGAATCCGAAACCGAAATTTTTCATTGTCTGTGGTGATATAGTCGATGCGTTTGATTGTAAATTATCATTTCAATAGAATATGAATTCGATTTCTTGATTATTCTAGTTGAAGAACCGTTTCGTACTCAACAAGAAATTGACATAAAAAATGTTTTCACCGAATTAGATCCATCGATTCCATTGGTTTGCGTTTGTGGTAATCATGATGTTGGTGAATTTCCGACACGTGAAAGTATCAAACGATATACCGATCATTTTGGTGATGATTATTTCGATTTCTATTGTTCGGGCGTTCATTGTATTGTTTTGAATTCACAATTCTATGTTGACGCAACGCATGTCGAAGATTTAAAACGAGAACATGAGAAATGGCTCGATGAAGTTCTTCAAGATAAACAATCGAAACATATTCTTATTTTTCAACATGTACCATGGTTTTTAAATGAACCAAATGAAGATAAAGATTATTTCAATGTTGAAATCAATGCTCGTTTAGAGATGTTAGAAAAATTTTCAAAAGCTGGAGTTAAGAAAATCTTTTGCGGACATTATCATCGAAATGCAGGCGGATTTTATAAATCAATCGAAGAAATCGTTACAAGTGCTATTGGTCTTTCATTAGGCGAACAAAAGTCCGGTCTCCGATTAGTACGTGTAACTGAAGACGATATTACTCATCAATATTTCGAAACTGAAAATATTCCAACAACATTTTAATAATGTTCTTCATAAGCGGACGCATATATAAGATTAATAATTTTTTTTTTGCAATTTCCATAACATATTTGACATAAGCTCATAAATAAACAAATTTATTTAAAGTAGAAAACAGGAGAAATACGACTTCGACATGTAGTAATTTTCTATTTATATCAACGATATTAGAAAGATATTAATACTTAAAGTGTAGGAAATAATAAAATAAAAGAAGTTCATTTCAGGATTGAAATGGCTTTCGTTATGCAAAATCATCCTCGAAGGATAGTTTCTTAATTAAAAATAAATAGACAAATCCATAGAAAATTATTCTCATGCACTTGATTGTTATCAATGGACAAGATCCTGATTATTTATTCGATTTATGAAATAATAATGAATTCAATCTAAGATTTTCTAGGCTTCATTGATAATTTCTATTTTAATTTTATTTCCTTTATTGTATCAAGATTCGATATACAGTAATAAATGTATGAGCAAGCGGGTTGATATAGAAAACAAAAGAACAAAATATTCATTGAGCAGGATAAGCACCAGTTGACTAGAAATTCATTAATAGTATTTATTCATTCAGAGTATGACTTCGACTTTCTTTTTGATGTAAAGCATCACATTCTAGTTTCTAAGAAAGAAAAAATTTGATAATAAAAAGCATAAGAATCGACCTTGGCAAGTTTTACTGTTAAGGCTTCACGACGACGAAATTCCATTTTCGATTTTTCAATTTGTACCCAATAAGGAATACGATCAAAACTCGATCGTATTATTTTACAAAATATGATCAATAAATGCTAAAAACCAATTAAAAATTGTTTTTCTTTAGAAAAAAAAGAACATCTTTTTTTTTTGTTTTTACTTCAATGCAAACAAGAATAAATATCTCAGCTGCAAATGGTAAATCGGGCATCAAACGTCTAAATACTCCATGTATTGAACAAAATATACAATTGATTATGATCGCAACAATAACCATGTATTCCATAATATTCTAATAGAATTAAGGAAACACTTCGATCTTCTGTTGTTTCGCGAAAATCATGCTGATACTATTTCATACCTGCCATTGTCCGATATCTTTGACACGTTGTGAAAATGGCCGTTGATAGATCATGCAAAGTTTAAATGCATCTGTTCGTATTTCGAGAAGATTATTTAATAATGAGAAAAAAGCAGCAAGTGGAAATAAATTCGAAAGAAATATAATATAACCGAATTGAACAACAATTTCAAGATAATCATCGTATAAATCAGACCATTTCGGTTGTGAACATTCGATTTCTGCTTGTGACAATGATAGTTCTTCGAAACTTGGCGTCGAACCTCGACGATTCAATGTACTGTCAGTTAGAGTTGCATCAACAGCTTTCGTTGTATAATCATGTGTTTCATTTTGATTAATAAGATTTTTATCTTTCGATTTCGATTGATTCCAATCATCGAGAATACGTTTCAATTCACGATTGAGATCTTTTCGTTCCGCATAACGAACTCGTTCTTTTTTACTCATTTGTATTAACATAGATAGACGTGCATTGGATACAATATAAGGTATAACAGCTTCCTTTAGAATAAAACAATTTTTAATACGAATAAATGTTTCAATCTGTTTACTGTGATATTGCCCCAAAATTGTTTCATAACAAAAAGTGTTGTCAATTGCTAAAAATTGAAAAAGAAAAAAAGAAAGAATTATGATTTGAAACGAATTTTTGTTTCCTTTTACATGTGATAAACGAATGTATTTATGAGTGAAGAATGCGAAATAAAACACACTGAAATAGGAATTCACGCATGAGCACTACAATCAGAAAGATTCAAAACTTGTTTTTTTTCTTTAGGAAAATTTGTTATTTACAGCAAATAATTTCGCAATCATTTGATCATCGTGTTTTCGTTGTTCTCGATAATTTTCTGTCATAGACAGACAATATGATTAATCTTATTCGATTTTGTTTTTTCTTCTTACCTCGATTTGTCAACCATCGACAAATTCGTTTATAAACATCACTAAATGCCGTTGTTAACAACGCTAATAAAATCTTCGGCAATAGATCTGTTAATGTCATTAAACCTAAGAAAAACTTGTTCAGTTTTGTTTTATTTGCAAACGTAAAAATGAGCTTTTTTTCGTACTAGGTAAGCGTCCGAGTTTCAATTGTCGATCGATCCAACTTTGAAATCGAATGATAAGAAGAATTAAACATGAAACAAGAAATATATTCACCAATAACAACGGTATGGTAACACATAAACGAAAGATTAAACGTTTCCAACTCGGATAGTATGGTTCGAGTTTATTTGTGATCGGCGAACGACGTAATTCACCTTTGAATGATGGTCGAATCTCTTCGATTTGTTCCATATCGAGTGTATTCCATTGATAAGCGAGAACAGCCTGTTGTCGTCGCCAGAAAATAAGAAAACTTGTTGCCCAGATAATATTGAAAAATGTATTGACAACGAATAATTTATCATCAAGTTCCTAGAATAACGAGAACAAAAAAAAAAACTTTGCGCTTTATTTTATCTTTTAACATTATATTCATCATGCAATTCAATCGAACAAATTTCTATTCACTCATTAATAATTATGATTTTATTGAAAATCACACAAATTTCTGTCCATTGAAATCATCATGGGTCTATTTTCAACAATATTTTTTTACCGTACTCGGTTTAATTCTTTTGTGTTTATTAACAATTAAAATTCATTTAACAGAAAAACGTTTTCATGATTTTCATGCACTCATTCGTTGTTATATTATGAGTTTAACATTGACCATAATGTTTCTTGCTTCAATTCCTTATCATTTCAACTCAATCGAATGGAATTGTCTATTTGAACAAGTTCTTCTTCAATATTCATCAATTATCTGTCTAATTAATCTCTTTCTTATTAGTCTTCTACGTTTAATAAAATTAAAAACATCATCGATTTGTTTTCTATTTCTTTCATTAATATTTATTCAAACATTTATAACTTGCTTATGGTTATATATTCTTTCGATTAAACATCGAACATATTCACGAATGATTTGTTATTATCATTTAGAAATTCATCTATGTCAACATGATTATCAACCATTAATCATATCGACAATTTTATTTCCGATTATTTTTATTCTCACATCATATAATGTCTATTATTTTACTCGGCCATTTGCTATAGCTCAATTTCTCGAAGCGATTATCTCTTCGATCGGTTTGGCGCTTGCAGGATCGATGTGGTATATGAATTTATTAATTTCAAATTATCCTCAAGTACCATATCGATATGTTGCATACGTAGTTTTATTAACTTATATGTTACCAAGGTAGAAATCTGCAGATAGAGAGAGTTCGAAATGGAAAATTAATTTTCAGAATATGGATATCGGAACTCGAACGTTCACGAATAACAGTCGAAGAAATTCGACCACTTTTACATGACGAAATCGAATATCGAAATGAAAATTGTCGAATACATTTTAACGATGATGATGATGATGATAATGATGAAGAGATTCATTGTCAAATCGAACAAAAATCGAAACCAATCATTCGAACAATGGATATGTCACCCGGTGAAATATTCTCATCAATGCTCGATAAATACGATTCCAAACCGAATGATTATCTTTGATAGAAGCACGCACAAACCTGAGTACGACCACTATAAAACCAAATTATAATACCATAGAATGCAGGTATACAGAGTGCTTTCGTATAACAACTAATTAATATAAAATAAATAAATAAATAAAAACAGATATGAATTTGACAAATCATACCTTAACCAGTAGAAATAAAGAGCAATTTTGACACCGAAATATTGTCGAATTTCCTCTAGAAAACAATTTTTATTCTATCGATATCGATTTTAAATGCAAAATTTGTGTTACCAAATGGTTGTGGTTTGAAAAATACCTTTGGCCAAACCCATGTTTCTCTCAAACGATTTAGAGTTTCTTTATTATGCAATGGTATAATCTGTTTAATAAGTTTCTTTTCAAGTGCTCGTTGTACTACAGAATTTAATTTAAAAAAAAAATGAATCGATCATCTGTTTTATTGATTAGTTTGAAATTATCTGAATTACTCAATGATTGACCGATTTTAAATTTAATTCCATTAATTTCCTGATTTTGTTCGATGCGTATCGAAAATAGTAAATGTCGAACGATCGATTGTCGTTCTTGTGTTGTTAAAAATTCGTCTTCATTTTGTAGGTCTACAAATAAAAATTCGCTTTTTTATTTAGTTTATTTTTCGTGTCCTACTTTCGTAAAATTCTAAATCATCAAAGATAAATATTTTATAACCGCCCCCTAATTCTTGTTTAATCGGCTTTTCTAATTGAAGGTCATGTGCGCCTTTCAATAGTCTAGAAAAAGAATTAGTCAAATTCTTTTATCTTTGTTAAATCATGATTCTTATTCCTCACCTTTCATAAGTAAATGTTACATAAAATCCATAAACACCTACGCAAGTAAAATAAATGAAATACTAAATGCAAATTTCTTATCTTTGTTTGGCTTTTACCAGTCGTGAAATGATATTTTATCGAAAGAACTATATCGGGTGCTAATTGATGCAATTGTTCGAGAAACCAAATAAGTACATAGTCATCGATATGCGATGAAAATGTAAGAAGTACATCACATTGATAATTAGTATGTGCATTCAGCCATAGACGATTACTCATAGCTGACGAGAGATTATGAAGTTTTCGGCGTAAAAGTGAATTCACTGACAGAATAGAATAAAAAAAAAGCAAATAAATAAATAAATAGATTTTTGATTTTTATTTATTTATCTACCATTGCTGATTTGTTCATTTAGATTCTCTTTAGTCGAAGTCATTATCTAAATCAGAAATGAGTCATTCGTTGATTTTTTTGTACGTACAAACAGTTAAAATCGTTTATTTAAAATCAGATCTTAAAAAAAGTATGTATATGTGTATATTGCTCAACTACTACCACCGGTCGATAGACGAACAGAAAAAAATGTGAAAAAGAATAAGGAAAAGAACGGTTGGATCATCGTCATCGAGAAAAAGTTAAGATTCAAATGTGTAAATTAGTTAGTTTACATATGTATACATATAAGAACAATTTTGTTGTTTAAATTTGATTTTCTTTGATTAAACCAACAAAATCCAGGATTAATTGTTGTAAATCATTAGCTTTTAATTCACTTATACGTATGACATCTTCATGGACAGCTTCGACAGTCGAATCATATTGGGATAAACATTTATTTGTGATCAAAGCAAGACCAAGTATACGAAGACCACAATGTGCGCCAAGCGTAACTTCATGTACAACTGACATGCCTAAAAACGAGAAAGAAAAAACGAAAAGCTAGTCATGTCTCTACGCGTTGAAATCAACAACAAAAAGAATTTATTCCGGTTCAATCAAGCTTATAATAGATTTCCTTCGTTGATATCCGGCTTTTATTTATTAAATTTCTCACTTACCAACAGCATCACAACCGAGCAACCTAAGTAAATTGATTTCAGCTATTGTTTCATAACAAGGTCCACCTAAATCATTTCACGAAATGCACTGATAAAACCGAATGTACTTTTTAAGATTTACTTACCGAGTGCACAATAGACTCCTTCACGTAGTTCGATATTATGTTTATGGGCAACCTGTTTCATTTGGGATAAATATTGACGATCATATGCATGACCAACGGGAGGAAATCGAGGTCCTATCAAATGAAATGATCAGTTATTTACTTATGAAAATAAGGACTTTCTAATATTATAATACCGAATCTAAAAATAGAACGCAAAAACAAAAATGACCTTTGAGTACATTTCTTTCTTAATTGATTTTCATTTACCGCTCATCATTATGACCAATTAATGGATTATTTCCTGCCATACTTGGAAAATTAATATGGTCTTTAATTAGCATTATATCACCAACACTATAACTTTGATTAACACCGCCAGCAGCACTAGAAGTTCAGGTAGTAAATAGTTAGATATTTGACTTCAAATTAATCTTACCATGTCACAATTAATGTATGTGCTCCGAGCATATGCATGACACGAACAGGAAATGCACACTTGAAAAAGAAAAGAAACTCTTGAAATGAGATGATTGTGGTTTCTCTTTTTTTTTCTCGGTACGTACAATTGCGGTTGTGTATCCTTCATAAGGATGAAATCGACCTTGCATACATACAATAGAAATTCCATTTAATGTTCCGAAAACAAGATTGCTTCGATGACCAGCAACTGAATGAGAAAGTATTGAGCAAAATAAATAGATTAGAAGAAAAAAAAACATCAAAATAATCTACCGGTTGATCGTGGAAAATGTGGAATATTCGAATAGGGAATAACGGTTTTATTAATAATTAGTTCAGCTAAACCGCCCAGACCTGAACCACAAATGATTGCAACTTCAGGTTTTGTTGGAACAATCGTTTGAATAAATTGAACGATTTCTTGCACTCGTTCATACGTATAAAATCTAGAAATTTTGATTTCAATCAAAAATTTATTCTTCAAATCGATTTTGTTACCGATTGGTGATCGCATTCGGATGTTCACCAACGGATTCTGCCAGACTACAACCAGCAGTCGGTGTTGTCTCAGTAATTGTTTTCTTATTTGTTGACATTATTTAATCTGAAATCAAAAAAGAAACATAAGTCGAGCAAACTTCGATAAGAAATGGCGTATATTTAGACAAATAGTCAGTCTTTATATTCGCCCTGTTCCCAGTGACACAGAAATGATCGAGAAATGGATCAAACCCTAACTGTTTGTGTATGTTCTATACTCTGTCTTTTTATTTCTCGCCGTTTTTTTTTTCTTCCTCTGTCTATCATTGACTCTGTTTGGCTTGTTTTTGTAATAAAGCAAAGAAACAAAAAAAAACGAAGAAGAAGAAGAAGAAGAAGAAAAAAGGAAGAAAAGAAAAAAGAAAATATGTAATAACGACAATATGCATCCAGCAAATAACTATATCATAAACGTACGCCAATGCTAATTCTTCATCATGCGCAAGGAGCAGAGAAAGGTGTGTGAGTGTATCCACTGAATAATCGAATAAAGAAAAGCAAGAAAACAGAAAAAAAAGCATAATTACTATTTCTTTTTTTTCAAAAATCTATTCAAAAAATCTGCTGTTTTTTTCATCATAAGAACATAAAGACAAAAGAAAAGAAATTACAACAGTTATTATTATTATTATTATTTTTGTTTCTAATCACGCATACGAATGTATAATTATCTGACAAAATTTTGATTTTCATCTCTAAATCTACTGACTAATACCAAGATGAGTTTCGATTGCCTCGATGTAATCTTGTTTTTTTGTGCCCGACGATTTTAATTTCTTTTCACGGCAATATTCTTTTAACATTGGAATAGTTAATTTGGTTAACTAAAAAAAGACGAAAACAAATACAAATAAAAATTTTTTGTCTCTCATGCTGTGATTATTTTTCAACAAACCAAATTAGTCTTTGCCGCAGCTTCAACATCAACATCATCATCGATCTTCGATTTTTTCCCATTACTAGTTGAAGTAGTTTGATCACTCTAGATAGTTGATTAATAATTAAGTAAAAAATTAATTTAGAAAGAAAAAAAAGAAAAAACACACACACGCATACACTTATATATAGAGAGATACACTCATTAATATTCCTTTTCATTTTTATTATCTTTCATTAGAGTTTATTTTGAGTACTAAAAAACAATCTCGTTTGCCTTTTTTTTTCTCGTCGAACTTTGGACTTTGAATTTCAAATTAGAAAACTTTTTCATCACGAGAAAAACAATCTGTGCAAATAATTGATGAGTCAATAGAAGATATAAATAGATGTTTTTCTTCATTTCTTTTAATCCGATTTTCTAGTAGAAAACAAAACGCAAGAACGAAAAGCAAATATCATTTTCGAGGCATATTGAGGACAAAGAACATCATTTTACTGTCATTTATGCGCTATAAATGTCATATAAAAAGACATATAACCATTATCGATAAGACAAGAAAGGAACTTTTTGTTTCCTCGTCTCATCAATGTTTGCTTTTTGAAATAGATGAGAAGCCCGAAATGAGAAAAACAAACCTTTCGTTTATTTGCTGATCGTTTCGTTTCGCCCATGACATATCCCGGCGGAAAGATCATTTGTTTAAGTTCATCAATATATCCTTCGACTTTTCGATTTTGATTTTCAACACTCGGTATAGTTAAATCAATGAATTCATCGGGTTCAGCTTTATTTAAAGCTGTTGCTTCGATACTACGCCAAAGTGTTTGTAATGCCGGATTTTCGAAACGATCAGCACGATATTTAAATTTCAAACCACGTATTACATTCTTAAATAGATCGACTTCATCATTTGCAGCACGTGTTGTATCATTTTTCGGTAAATTACGCATATCATCCGCATAAGGAAGATAATGTACGTGAAAACCATTCGATGCAAGACGATCATTTTTAACTTTTTTATTTAATTCTTCAGCTTGTGGAATGAGAGCAACTATAGAATAACAACAAAGAGAATTCAAAGAAGATCTATTTTTATATTTTGTTTTTACCAAGACGTGGTGGTGTATTTCGTCGAGCAGAAAATTGACAAAGAATAAACATTTGTTTTTCTAAACATTTTTTTAAAAGTGCATTGAATAAGCATGAACTTCCTTCCGTATATTTCTCGTCAGGATAAATGAAATGTCCTGGTTTAACATAATATTGTGGTTCTAAACATGAAAGACTTTTAAAGCCAAGTAATTCAAAGCCTGGATCGGAGAATTTTTTAATTGCTTTGATTTCATCGGTATCGAAGAGAATTCGACGATTGGATACATCCAAACCGTATTGAATATCTGACGGCATGAGAATTTCAGCTAAAGACAACAACAAAAACGATTCGTATTCGAATATGTTAACAACAACGAAGAAAAACCTGTTTCAGGAAGATAATGTTTTGTAACAATTTTGGTTTCTAAATTTGTTTTCATATCTAATTTAATTTTTGTTGGCTTCGGGCATGGTCGAACCTAATTTAATTAAATACGAAACTTATATCGTTGAAATAAAAATTCTCTTCCTACAATATTATAAACCGAAACTGAGAATTGTAAAGGTGTACCATCGGTTGTTTTGCCAAGTGAAAATGGAATTGTACAATATGCTCGTTTTTTATGTTCTTTCATATAAACAAATTTTAATAATTCATCTAATCGTCCTGTTGATTGTTGATTATTTCGAATATCTAAATCTTCATCACTTAACATGAGAATGTCTTGAAAGAATTTTTTATAATCAAATTTTGTTATGCTTTCAGTTAGAATAGGAAACACTTCCAATTGTATGCCAACATCATGCAAATCCTTAGCTCGTTGTTTAGCTTGTCGTTCTAATGTTAGATTTGCTGCATGTGGTTGATCATTACATGTAAATATAAATATTCGTTTAATTGTTAAACGTTGTGGTGAATTCGAAAATAGATTCGAACATGTCCAAAGTGCTTCATTGAGCGAATAGCCCGTTGCTTGTGTCGAACCAAATAGTTCAGCATACTTCGAACGAAATGTTTCTCGTTGGGAAAGACTTTCCAATTGAATAATACGTTCAGCCGATGGTTGAGCTAATTCTTGAAGAATATAAATATGTTTAAATTCGAATGCATTCGAACTTTTCTCCGTTCCATAGAGAATGATGCCGCTAAGATCTTTATCATTGGAAATGATTTTCGATTGATAAAATCGTTGACAAGCTCGCATAACTAATTGAAAACCAGTTGTTATTTGAGCATCGTCATCATCGTCGTCATCAATCGATGGATTAGCTAATGTTTCGAACATTTGAGGTGCACATTCGATTAACATCAATGTACCATCACGAGTTGTTGTAATCTAGAAAAAGTTTTCATGTGAACATGAAAATTCTAGATTTAAATTTTGTACTTGTCGTCCTTGTTGATTTTCATCTTGAATTTCATCATCAACATTGCCACCTGCACTCCAATTTTGATCGAGTAATGACATTCGAAAGATTTCAGTAATCAATAGATTGTATTTTTCTTCTTCGTCGTCGTCGTCGTACGTTCGAATGATGAAAACAAAAGACCAAAAGAAGACGAGACTTTTCTCATTGGAGAAAAACAAACGTAGAATATATTGCGGGACATCTGTTGACTGTCGCTGAACTCTAATAGCCTTTCGTTTGTCCGTTTCGGCTGAATAAATCCAATGAACTATGTTTTATTTTGGTCGAGAGAAAGAAAAAGAGTCAAATGACAGGTGATAAAATCAAAAGTAAAGAAAAAAAAAACACTAGATAAATCAAGCAAGTGATAATTGTTGAGGTGTAGCAAGTGGTGTTGAATTTAAATAAGTCGTATCAATGTCCCAACTGTGTGGTTGATTAACTTCACCATAGAAATGCTGTTGATTTGACGCAATAGTTCGATGAAAATCGATTAATTGTTGTTCTTGTAACGAATTTTCCAATGTAATGGGTCTAATAAGACGTAAATGATTTACAACATAATCGGGCGGTACTTGCCAGAGTGCAAGAAGAAAACAACCGACTAAAACGCCGGCACTTCCTTTACCACGAAGACATTCAACAACAACACCCTATTTTAAAATTCAACTGAAATAAATATCATCGAATTCGAGAAATTTACTTCGCCACGTTGTCGAGCAAGTGTCATACTTTGAACGAATTGTTGACATTGTTGCATTGTCGGTGCACTACCTTCAGGAATATTTAATGTATGAACATGAAGATCACCACGAGATTGATTAGGTATGCCTGAACCGTAATTATCAACAATCGAAATCACTGTGTGAATACGATTTTCAAGAAAATAACGAATATGTGCCGCATGAAATGGTTGAGCACATATGGCTAAATTTTTATCAATAATCCATTGAAAATAAGGAGGCATCGATGGTAGAGTATACATGTTTGTTTTCTCTCTCTTGCGAAAATGTGTTGTTATTTTCTATTAATCGACAGCTTGTTCTCGTTTTTCAATTGCTTTTACTGTTGTTTAGTAACAGCCTCCTTGAATATCAAAGAAGGAAAAAAAATATTTTAACATTAACTTCTAGGCAAATATTTTTTTTCTCCTTTCAGATGAATTGACTTCGAACTCGTATAGAAATTTTTAAAAAAAAAGTACATTTTCCTCAAAACAGTTCCATATATAGATAATTATTTATTCATATATATAGTCTTTACTGTTAACATCAAATGGAAAACCACACATTATGGTCAAGCAAAACAGAAGACTTCGGTTATGCTCATATATAATATATACAATAAAGAAAAACAACAAACAAACAAAAAAAAAAGAAAAGCGTAGAATAGAATAGAAAGTAAATACTAAAAGATCAAATCTGTACATTTTTGCATATATCTAACTGTTGCACGCATTAAATAAAAGATAATATGTATATATTTCATGAAGATGATGATGATTCATTGCTACCTAAAAGACTTTGTTTGGTTAATAAAGATTTTAAAACTCCATTTTCTTGTTCCATGACTCGAATCTTGAAAAAAAAGGATGAAAGATTACAGTTTGGATTCCAAAAATAAATTTCAACAAACTCGATCTCGTAAAGAATCATTTTCATGAAGAATTATTCCAGCATCAACTGTTTGCTTAGCTAACGCAAGATTTTGCGTACGAAGTTCGTGAACATAGGCTATTGTTTTCTCAAGAACAGCTGTTTTACTCTAAACAACAAATTTCTTCTTACACAAACAACAAAACAATCAATCGTTTTACTTGATTTTTCACATAATTGCTACAGTCAGGTATTAATTTCGATAGTTGTTGAATGTGTTGATTGATTCGATCGCGTCGTCGTCGTTCAACAGCATTATGTGTTGCACGACGTTTTGCTTGAGTTATTTGTGGTAGATTATCTTGACTTGATGATTTGTGCTGTTGATTTGTTATCTTTTGTTTATTAACAAGATTTGCTGCTGCTTGCAAATCAGCAAGAATTTGCTAACGAAGAAAGAAAATAGAAAAAATTCAAATCTATTTGGTTTTGTTTTCTACTTGTTGATTCGTTGATGATGGAAGTAAACTCTGTGCTAGGGCTGTAAGCATTGAATTAACAACTAACGTTGGATTTTGTAGATTTGTTGATGAGTTCATTTTTAATTCCTGATTAGGACGAAAAAAAAAAAGAATTAAATTAAAATCAATCGAAAGATATCTTTGAAAAACAAACATTCTGCTCTTGTGAATGATCACGTCCGTTCATTTATTTTGATTTGACAATCGTCAATGATAAACTAAGATATCTCGAAATCTATTAATTTAGCACACGTGAGTGTCAGATATAACCAGTAACATGTGAATGATTTCCTATTGGTCATATGTCAAAAACAAGAATCATTCTCTACGCATCCCTAGATGTCACAAGATGATATTGATAAATCTGTTCGATTTTCATCAAACAAATAATAATAATAATAGTAAACTATCGTTTGAAGAATTATTTTTGCTTTTGATAAGCGATTTGTTTATTTAACTTTCATCATTAATAATCCGATTCGATTATCTGAAAATCTTTGATTTAATATTTGCAAAACTAACTAAATCACACTCTGTCTGTTTCTCCCGATTGATTGATTGTTTGTTGTTAATTATTTCTCATCGTCGTTCAGTTCAGTTAGAAGTTCGAGTATTGACAGATGTCACTTTTACTATAAATCGAAAAAAAGAAGCTAAATTTCGAATGAATTCTCGAAGTGATCGATGATTGTATTTCGATAAGAAGAAGCAAAAAAATTTCGAATTATTTTTCAACAAAAATATTTTCGACCTAACACATTAATTGAGTTTCTATAGAAACAAACGATTTACGTTATTTTCTCCTCATCTGATTTTTTACAAACGCATACATTAACTTTTAACTTCTTACAGAATATGTCAAAACAAGGTTTCGATAATAAACTTGAAGTAAGAAAACAAAACAAAAATCAAAGCAAAACAAAATCTTCTTCTTCGTTTTCTGTAGCAACAATTAACGAAAGAAAGACAAAAATTATTCGAAAAACTATCGGATATATTCGGACCTGAAACAGCAAATGATTATGTTTCACCGAAAACAAATGAAATTCCACAGCCACTTTCTCTCGACGAATTAAGACAACGTAGGTGATCATTCGAAGAATTTCGAATGATACGTCTTTTTTATTTAGAAAGTGAAGCATTTAAACAGTCTCCCCCACGCATAGTTATCTATACGACGGAAAAGGTCCGTCATCTTTTTTGTTCTATCGATAATCTTCATTTTCCCTTTCAAAAAATCTCTAATCTATCCTCCTAAATGTTTGTCATTGATGCTTTATATCCTATACGTAAAAATCCTTCTCGAACCTTATCATTGCAGTCAATTATCATGAACAAGATGATTATTTTCAGCGACTGCGTTCGATGGTACATTATCAGACCACGACACAGTCGCTTCCACGTGCTGATCTTGAAGTATGCGCGTATCGTTTTTATTTTTTTGTCGGTGTTCTAATGCTTATTGTTATATGCACGCTTTGAACGGTTGATTGATTGAAATTTTCAAAATCATTTTGAAAATATCATCTTGTTCGTCGTTGTAGGCTTCGTATCATTCATTTGTTCGTGATCAACTTATTCAACAATCGCCTCGTTATGAACTCGAACAATTCGTTCGTAATAATGCTGATATCGATTCAGCTAAACGTTATGCCGACATGGCAAACGATATTTTAATAAATCCACAGCAGGTACGTAGCCCTTCGAGAACAGAAACAAGTCTCGAAAGCTAAAGGACAATGTTCTTGTCATCTTACATTTATTAACCGTCGTCTTGCCTTTTCTTTAGGCTTTATTAGTGTTTCGTTCTGCGAAATTAAATGAACAAAAAGCAAATCTATTAAAACCGAACGTTTTTAGTCGAAGTCGACAGGAATTAAACGATGATCCAAGTATTCAAAAATATTTCTCTGAAAAACTGAACAATGTAAGAAATGAAGATTATTATGTCGATTGTTTGACAGAATTTTGTTGTCTATCTTGAAGAATACTTCGAAATCACTTACTGATGTTGATGATGGTGATGAAGAAGAAGATGGATGTTTCAATAGTAAATCAAATTCGAATCGTTGTCGATCAATGCATCTTCGACATAATGAGAAAAAATATCATGTTGAATTTTTGAAAAAATCTCTGCCAGATAAGTCAACATCGCCTCGACATTTACGTTTGCCTGACAAACGAATTCAACCGAAAACTATCGAATCATTATTCGAAACTGAAACATCAATATCAACAACAGCAAACGGCCCATCGACCAATGTCAATTCACCAGTTCTTCATCGTGAAAGTAGATATTTAACGAGAGATCTTCGATTGAAATTAATTGAATTTTATGTTTTGCTCTAGTTTTTCCACCATTATCTCTGCCTGCATTGAAAGAATATCGTCCGACTATTCAATCAAAAGCGAAACCATTTCGAAAAACATCCTCATCATCATCGTCAACAACAACAATTAATATTCGACGACGAGCAAAACCAATGCATAAAACAGATTTTCTATGGAACCAATCAATTGTTTCACCAACAAAACATGAATGAAAAACATTTATATTTATGTTTGTCTTGTCTTTCTTTTCTTTCTTTTTTTTTCTCGTTCTAATGTACTATAGTCTATCTGATGATTGACTAGAACGGTTTTTATTTTAGTCTATTGTTTGATCGTTTTATAGAAACACACAGCTGGGCTTTTCGATGTGCGCGCGCATGCCAGAACGGAAATGAAAAGAAAAACTAATAACAGATTACAACCATCTCTTGTATTGCAAGCTAGGTCGATGTAACAATTGTGCTAAATCTTTCAATGAAAAAAGAAGAAGAAGAAGAGAGAATGTGCTTGCTGGCTTGTTGATGATGAACGACATCTCAATATTTGCTTGGTGTTTTTTTTTCTTTTTTTTTAGCTTAACGACTAAGGGAATCAGAGAAGCAGAAGAGGAGAAGAAAAAGAAGAAGGAGGAGGCAGAACGACGAAACAAATTGAGCTTTAGACCTTGTTTTTTTTCTCACATTTTTATTCACAATGGCAGTCGAATTGTGCTCTCTCTCTCTCTCTCTCTCTCTCTTTCTGTCGTTTGGTTTTTTCTTCTTCTTCTTCTTTTCTATTAAGCTCAAAACTTAGTCGACTAACAATATATATATCTGATACGTTTTCTTGCTGGCTGAGAAAAAAAAGAAATCGCGCAGAAAAAAACAGGAAAAGAAGTGTCGTCATCGACATTCTCGTCGTTTCTCCGTCATTTCTAATTTCTCGTGTCAATTTTTATTGTATGGAAGTAAAAGAAAAAAAACGAGAAAAAGAGAGAAAAGAACGATGCTGAGCAAGAAATCGATGGATAAATCTATGGATAGCAAAGACCTTTCTTTCGCTGTCAAGAAAGCAAGAAAGAAAGAAAGAAAAAAAGAAAAATGAGAGAAAAGAGAAAAGAGAAAATGCCTACCAAAACCGTAAACAATAACAACAACTAAGGCTAAAAGCTGACGAAGGAAAAACTGTCAGATATTTCTATCCTTTTTTTTCTTTCTTTCTGCTGTGTGTGTGTGCTCGTATCTGCCATTACTAGGCATCACTAGTAACTTGTGCACGACTATCTATCAATACCATGTGAGCATGTAGATTTGTCTTTATATTGACATAGAAATAGAAAATTACGGGAAGGAACTGAAGTAAGTTCATCTTAAATGGCAACTATTTAATGATTTTCGAAGAAAGAACGAAGGAGAAGAAGAAGAAAAAAAACGAGAACAGCAAAGAAGATCGTTTCTATTCTGAAATTATTGTCAATAATATAATACTCAGCCATTGACACACACGCAATAGATTTTTCTTTTTTAGATTTTTTTTTCTTATTATCATTGTCATTGTTTTCTTAGTTTGCATGTCGAATCTTTTGACTAGCGAAACTTGAGATGATGATGTTCGACATGAAGTCTACCTTGTCTAATTCAATATATATTTATATTTATATACATACATATATATATATATATATATATATATATAGCATCTCATACATCTAGTTTTGTTTTTGTTCTCTTAGATTGATTTTTGGTGTTCTGAGAAGGCAAAGAAAAAAAAAGGGAGGGAGGAGAGAAAGAAAGAAGAAGAAAAAAAACTAATAATTGTAATCAATGTCTTTGATTGATACAACAAGTCGATGCCCGAGAAACGTATGTGTGTATGTGCGTGTATATGTCGTCATCATCGACAAGATAGCATTCTTTCTTTCTTTTTTATTTTTCTAACAGGTGGAATCATGCTTTCTGCATTTAACTGCTTTGTCTGATTGAAATACTAGAGAAGCAAGCAACAAAATAATAAAGAGGAATAGGAGAGAAGACAACAAAGAAACGAAGTTTCTCCTCCCTACTAATTACTCGTCGGTTCTTTGCCTCATTTTCTTTCTCTACAGTATTCGCTCGCTAACCCATTTGTCTGATGAGAAAGAAAGAAAAAAAAATGTTAGACAAAAAAAAATAAGAAAGAAAAGAAAAACCGAGAGAAAGAATGAGCATTGTTAGAATAAGTAGGGGAGGTAACAAAAGTCTTGTTGTTAATGTATTGATATATTTTAATGTGATTGACTTATGAACGAAAATTCAAGTAAGATAAATGAATTCTTCGTATGTGTATTTATGTTTTAATAAATAAAAAAAAACGATTCTCTCTCGTTTTTTCTTCTTCAGTCATTGTGAATTAGTAAGACTCTTCGGTACATATTCGATCATTTATATCTCTGTTGAAAGAAAGTCTTGTTTTGTTTTGTTGAATAGATAGTCTAATTGAATTGAACGACTTGTTGAGAACGTTTTTGATAGAAAAAAAGAAGCAGCAAGTTCGAGTTAGTCGTCGTCGTCGTCATCGTTTTCTTCTTCTTCTTCTGCTTCTTTTTTTCTTGTTGCCGACGATGAGCATACGAATAGGAATTGTCACGTTCTCTGATCGATGAACAGACTCGTTCATCATCATCACTTATGAATGCCATTGGTTTTCTTGTCTTGAATTTTCGCATGAAATAAAGCAATAATACAAGACATTTTATCATCGTTATCATTATGATCACCACAGTATTTTTCTCGCTTACATGAACTTATTTCTCTGTTCACACAACTAAACCGATGCCCTCAAACGAAAAAACTAGTTAATGATAGTTTTAACAGTTTGCTCTCATTGACTTTGTAAGTCTATTCAACATTGATAGTTAGACAGACAGACAGGACAGGCAAATTTCGAGGTAATATCGATTCAAAGAATAGTAGCATGAGAAAAAAGAAAAGCTGATTGAACATGCATTTACATAAGATTGTCTTTCTTGTTTTTTTGTTCTCCTAGATCATGATCAGAGTTGTTGCCAACGATTGTTTTGATTTTTTTAGATATATATATATTATATATCCATAGGCACATTTACATTCATTTATTCTACTCGTTTTTTTCTTCGTCTTCAATTCGATACGAACCTGTGCCATTGATTTATCGTCATTTATTATATTTTCTTTCTTATATATATTTTTTTTCCTATTACATGGTAAGTCATTATTAGTTAGAATAAAATAAGAATGAACCACTCGAAGAGAAAACAGCACGTTTCATACGGACTCAAAAGAACTGATTTATTTCATTTTCGTCTCTTCCCTTTTTTTTTAAAACCAAATATATAGATATATGTTTTTATGCATGAGAAAATACTCGCTTTCGGTATGTCAAGCGAGAAAGTCTTCGTATTAAAAAAATTCTTGTTAGATATCTTAACCAATTTATTTTTGTCTTATTAATAGACGCTTCAATGAACGCTGACGAAACGCGAGGACGACTGTCGCATTATGTTCGTTTTCTACAAAGAAACACCACGAACATTGAAATACTCACCAATTAGGTATGAAAACGACGTTCTTTTTCTTTCTCTCTTCTTCTCATTTTCTTTTTTAATTAAAATTTTTTATTCTCATCTTACGTCAGCAGACAAAAAAAATAGAAAAGATCAAGAGACAGGAAAATTGACGTTTAGTTTGCAATTAAACATCGAACAATTATGTTTGTCTGAAATTTCATACGAGTTAGACAAATTTCCATATGTATTTTCTCAACATGAAAATGAAAAGTAAATTTACATTCAAAAAAAAAAAAGAAAAAGAAAAAGAAAAAGAAAATGACTGTTAGCTTTTTTTTTCTTCTTGCTCTTCTCCATTTACTTCGATTAATTAAATGAATATGTCGTTTTTATTTAACTGTCTGATTGAAGGAAAAACCTATTTGAAGACTTATTGAGTGAAATAAAATTATCTTTCGTCACATTACTTTTTCTATTCAACCTAAGTGAACATTGTCAGTTGAAATGAGATCATGCATAGATCCTCTTTTCTGGCATTGATTAAAGTATATAAAAAAAATAGGAAAAAAAGAAACAAGGAAAGAAAGAATGAAGCAGCAGTACCACCACCACCATCACCATCACCACCAGAAGAAGCAAAAAAGGAACGAACAAGAAAAGAAAGAAAGAAAGAAAGAATATGAGCTTTATGATGGTGACGTTGATTACTCTTCTCATCTTTTATACTAAAAAGAAAAGATTACAATATGCGTGAAGTTATTATTTTTATCTCGCTTAATGTTCAATGATGTTTTTTTAGTTCTCCTGATTCTATTATATATAAATATAAATATAAATATAAATAAATATATATATATATTTAGGAAAAAAAGAAAAGCATCAACTTTATTGTCAAGTACTTCGTCAATAAAAACAGTCACAACAACGCTACATCGTTGTTGCGATTCTCCTCTACGTTTATCACCATCACCATCATCAGTTTCTCCAACACTCTCCTATTCAGTACGGCTTTTTTCAGCTGCTGACATCCTTTTCCGGCTCACAGAAGATTTTGTCGGTCAAGTCGAAGAAGTGCAAAAGAATTGTTTCCGTAAAGTAAGAGAAAATCAAAAGAGAAAATTGAAATCTAATCAAGAAGAATTCTTTTTCTTTTCTTTTTGACAGATTATGAACTCACGCTATTCAAAGCAAGAAAACTCATCAATTTATTCAAGTAATCGATCGCGCCGTCAACAATCAATACCTTTCAATCAACAATCGTTCTCCCGTTCACATAGTGATCAAATTCCGAAAACTCGTTGTTTCTGTTGGTGTTGCTGTTGCTCTTGTTTGTGGTAGAACTTTGATTTACAATTGCATATTTATATTCATATTATTTCGTTTCGTCTTTAGACGAGAGAATCATTTTGCAACCATAATCGAACATTTACAAAACTACAATTTGAAATTTTTCTCTTTCTCGTTCGTCCGCTCTTATCTTTTATTCTTCAATAATAATTATTGCTTCCCAATTCCTCGGTCTCTCCATTCGTCCTGGTGAACATCAGCGCGTATCATAGCGCGCGTGTACATGTAAAAAGAACATGATTAAACATTTCAAATTTAACCCATTTGGTTCCATACGTCGTCATCCAAAGTATGTCGATTTCAGCTTTGAAAACGTTTTCTTTCTTCTCTTGCCATGGTGTTTTGAGCGAAAAAAAGAAAGAGACTCACGTTTGCCAAATATGATTTCCGGTTCGGAAAGGCAAGAATAATAGGTTCTATTCTAATTTAGTCAGTTTACTTTCATTGTTGTTGTCGATCGATTTATATCTATATATATATATAGTTTTTTTTGTGCTTTCTTCTTATCTCTCTTTCGAAAGTCAAACAACGACTAGATACATTCATCCATCCATCCATCGATTCCGACAACAGATGTACTCTTGACGACGTCAATAGAGAGTAGATATTCTAATTGTATTTCTACCGAGAGAAACAAGCTAAAAAGTGGCTCACCACTATGCTCAATAATCCGATAACAAAACTTGTTACTTGTCTGTCGTTTATACTACAATATATTGCGCCCTCTTTAGCACTGAGATTTCTTCTTCTTCTTCTTCTTCTTTGCTCGTCTCATATATAGATATAGCTATCAGTTTTTGACGGGCGAAAACGAAACGTTCCTCCTTCTTCTTCTTCTTTCTTCCTTCTTCTTAATCCGATTAGAGATATATCTATCTTTTTTTCCTTCGACTTGCATTGCCGGTATTTTCCCTGTGTGGATCTTTGGAAGGAGAGCGAAAAAAAGTGTTCAACATCGTCGTCGTCGCTGCTGCCGCTGCCGTTGACGACGACGACAACAATAACAACGATTCTCGTTCTCGTCTTGTCTTCAGTTTTCTTTTTCATTCCATAGTTGTTATTAGCTAAATCATGTTAGCTAAAGAAAAAGAAAAACTGAGCCCGCGCTATTCGCGTTCGACGGGCATGTCTTTGATGTGATGTTCTTCCTAGAAGCGCACAACTAAAAAAATATATATAACGAAGAAAAAGAAGAAGAAGAAGAAAAAAGAACATGTCACTCTCGCTTATGTTGCTTCTGCCGTTGGTGGTGAGAATGATGATAGTGGTGAAGCTTTGACTGTTACTGTCGTCATCATCTCAACGTCGTGGCAGATATATATATATATATATATATGTAAAAAGAAAACCAAGAAGAAAAAGAAAAAGAAAAAGAAGAAAAAGAAAAAGAAGAAGAAAAAAAAGAAGAAGAAGAAGAAGAAGGAAAAAGAAGCATAAGAGAAGAATTAATATTAATTTTTTTTTCGTCGACGGCAACGATGGATCATGGAATCCGAGCAGAATCCGTCGTTATCATTGTTGTCGTCACATCAACATGACTTTTCAAGTTTGGTCTCGTGGCCAAATTATTGGCAGTAGGAATCGTTTGAAATAACACGAATTCATACCTTCATATCATCGTTTTCTCTCCTCTCGAAACCAATGACTCAAGTCGTGCCTGAACATGTAGCTCGTGCTAAACTTAGCTCGAGTGGCAGTGCTAGTAGTACCGGAAGTACAACGAATAATATTACAAATCGAAAAGATAAAAATCGACCACATCGTTCCAATTCAGCAACCTTAAGTACAATATCCGTTACATGCGATACAGACACGTCGATACGTTCGAAAACGTCTCGTTATCAATCGACAACATCGAATCCAACCAAAACAATACCAATACCAACGACTAATCATAATAATGTATCTCTATCACATTCATCAACAACGTTAATGAATGTTTCAATTAATCCTCCTCCAACATCATTCCATAATAATCATAATCATCCATATAAGTCAAGCGGAAATAGTTCATCATCGATGTCAACTAGTTTGACTACGACATCAGGAATGAATATTATACATGAACGATTCCCATTAAGTTCGACAATGTCGACAAATTCGATACCTAGTCGATATCTAACACGAAATTCAATGAGTACGGGCATAGGAAGTGCAAATCATGCCGGTGGTGGAGCTGGTTCAACATTATCGACAAGAAGTCTTTCAAATAAATATAAAGCAGCATCGTTCGATGAACATCATCGAACAAGTCAAAGTCGAGGAATTGGACGGAGTGTTCTCGAACATCTTGTTTTTGTCTTCCCTGAAAATGTTCGACGAATGCTCACAGGACCCAAAAAGTATAATCTCAAGATAGAACAGCGAACTTTTTTTTTCTTTTCTGTTTTGTTTAAACAAATGTCTTATGTTTGGTTTTGTTTTTCTTCTTTATTTTAGTCTAAACGTGCGCAACAACGACGAAAGTCGCCAACCACCCGAGCCCATCGATCTCGGCGAACCGTACGTATTCTATTCATTCATTTGTTCGAGTTTATCAATTGGAAAAAAAATCGAATTTTCTTTGATTGTAGGCCGACTGTCGAAGAAGCAAAAGGTTGGGCTGAATCATTCGACAAATTAATGCTTAGTCCCGGTAAGTCGTTTTTTAAATAAAATACAAGCAAAAGAAATGTCTAATCCGATTTTGTTTCTTTTTTATTTAAGCCGGTCGCCGTTATTTCCGCGATTTTCTAAGATCAGAATATAGTGAAGAAAATTTTCTCTTCTGGGCATCTTGTGAATCACTTAAAAATGAACAAAATCCCGAGATAATCGAAGAAAAAGCCAGACTAATTTATGAAGATTATATATCGATTCTATCTCCGAAAGAAGTTCGACAAATTTGCCATGTCAAAAAAAAACAAAAACTGTTTTCATTTCGTTTCGTTTCTCTAGGTCAGTTTGGATAGTCGAGTGCGCGAAGTAATTAATAAAAATATGGTTGAACCATCGCCACATACATTCGACGAAGCCCAACTACAGATTTATACTCTCATGCATCGAGACTCATATCCACGTTTTATTAATTCACAAATGTACCGGCGACTATTGCGTAATGAAGCCGAACCTACTTGATACATACGCATTGTTTGTCGTGTACATGCAATCCGGTTTTTCTTTTTCTCTCTTTCTATCTCTCTGTGTCTCTCGTTTTCTTCACGGCACATTCCACAGTGTGGACGCTACCGCGTTGTTGTCGCGTACAAAAAAGCAAACAAACGTTTTCCTTTCCTCATTTTTAAATATCAATATTCATGTTCAAATAATAATCTTTTCCTTCGTTCTCTGTCTCGATTGAATGGGCGTCAGATGCCCAATATCTCTCATCGCCGCTAATAAATCAAACTGTTTTCTATCTATTCATCTCTATATGTATATTTTTCTAGAAAATCTCGACATATGATTTTTCTCATAAGACACGCTCGACATCCGATTCCCCGTCTCTCAACTGTGATGAATTCATCGTTTCTCTTCTCTTCTTCTTCTTCGTCTTTTGTTGTGTATGTATGCGCATTTTCTTCATCATCATCATCATCATCTTCTTCTTCTTAGTCGTCTCCGTCTGCATTTAAACGAACACTGACATTGAATGCCATCATCATCAGCATATTGCTTGTTTTCGATCTTAAGAGAGCAGAGAGAAAGAGAAAAAAACAAGGAGAAAAGCATGATAAGATCTTGAGATGTGCGTGTTTGTCAAAAATTCGAAGCAATGATGATGGTATTGATGTTCCTTCTTTCTATCTTTCTTTCTTGTTTGTATAGTTGATTGTTGTTCATTTTATTCTTCTTCTTCTTCTTCTTTTTCTACAACACTGTGTTGATTTTTATTGTCAATAACTACAAAGAAATATTTTCTTTTTTTTTCTTGGAAGAAAGATGAAGGGAAGAAATGGTATTATTTTTAAAAAAATAGCGAACAAGAATATGATATTTCATTGATGAACGAAGGCCTAACATTCTCTCGTGTGTAATGTCATCGAAATTGATGTTAATTTAAAAAGAAAGAGCAACATCTAGGTAATCTACTAACATAAAGGCAAACCTCCGACATATGTGATGAATCATTGACATTTGATTATTGATTGTTTATTTCATCGTTAATGTAAAAAACGATTTGTTTTTGACCTGTGTTTCTTCGTTGTTAGTTATTGATTAATAAGAAAAGTGTTAATATAGATCAGTCAGTGACTTCGAATTCATTATAAATAGCAATCAGATCTCTCGGCATGTTTTTCACACATACCAACAGAAAAAAGTCACGCCTACAATTTTTTCTAATTACTGTGCTAAAGTTTGTCTCAAAACACACACAGATATATATATACACATATATAACATCTTTCCATGCATAATATATGAAGCTGAGTGATAGGATGTGTTCATTACGGATATCAATTTACCTGGTGCGCAGCTAATAATTTTCTCTTCGTCGACATGCTTAATTATTTTGATTGGTCCAATCGAGAAAATTGTTGAAATTCAATGTTTATATATATTTCCAATGAGAAATATCGAAATCATTCATTTATTGAAAATGTTCTATTCGAATCAATACGAACAACAACAACAACAGCAGCAAGTTGTTGATGAAGTTAAACAGAAAAGTTCTCGTTCAAATAAACAATTACCCGAAAAAGCTATTCGTTTAATGACTGCTTGGTATCTCGCTCATGAAGATAATCCATATCCGAATCGAAATGATCTCGATTACTTGGCAACAAATGGTGGCATCAAAGAATCTCAAGTGAAAGCTTGGTTTTCAAATAAACGTAATCGTACACAAAATACGCATCCGAAACGTGCTAAACGATATCTCAATCGAACACAAACACAATCGAATGAACCACAAAAACTCTTTCTTGCCGAACAATTCGAACAGCAAATCAATTGGTCATCTATTCCAGCACAATCCTATGACTATTCGCAATATTATTACAATTCATAAATGTTCTTTTTTGTTTTCTATTTTTATTTTGTTGGATACTATAAAAAAAAAAAGAAGTGATGAAAAAAATGAAAAGATTTGCCTAGAATATCTTTTTTTTGTTTCCTATTTGAATTTGTCTTTTTTTTGTCGAGTTGCAGGTTTAAGAAAAATGAGCACACACACACGCAAACGATTATCTCATTTGATTCTGTCTATGTTTGTTTTGTTTTCTGTTTGATTATTGAGATTTGATTGAATCTTTTGAGATTGGCTTTTTTGTGTAAGCTTGCATATAAAAATTGGCAAAAAATAGTAAGAACATAATCGCATACGCGAATATCCAATAAGCAAATAAAATCGGATAGTTGCATTCAATAAAAAATAATTGAGACGTATGAATCATAACGAGCATGAATTGAATCTAAATTTGAATTATTCAAAAATACATTTCTCTCTCTCTCGATATTTACTTACCATTTGCATCCATGTCATGTATTTTTTCCAGAACAAATACTTTTGATATTCAGGCCCAAGTGCAGCTAAACCGTAGTATAAATACATGAGAAAATGTATGAATGAGTTGATACACGCGTGAAGTGTACCAAAACCACCGGCTACAAAACGAACGCCAAACCACCAACTAATGGGCATAATACCGTGATGAAGAACATGAAGAACTGACACTTGACGAAAGTTTTTTTTCATTATGAAAAAAATTGTGTCGAGCAATTCGATGAATTTCGAAAGATAGAATAAATGACAAACTTGAATCATCTGAATGAGAAATCGAAGAGATAAATTCAAATTGAAATGATTAATTCAATTTACTCTCATTGCCATTCGTGAACGGGAATAATCAACAGGCTGACAACCAAGAGAATAGCCATTGAGCCAACCAGCAGCCAGAAACTAATTTTATACGATTTTGTAAAAAAAACGAATGAATTGTTTTATGTTTACTTCATAGAAAAGATATCCAGAGAGAATAACCATTGCGAAATTGTAGAAAATAAGAATTTCTCGAATTTTAAAAGCAGGACGGTTAGCCATTAAACGTGGTCCCATGCAAACAATGATTAAATATAGCAGACAAATGACAGCCGATGGTGTAGGTGAACTCATCATGAATAAATCGGATGTACGAGGATCTAATAATAAGATGTTTGTCTTGAAGAATTTCATTCATATATGAATATTTACCACTATAGTTATTTTTGGCTTCTTGCCATAGATTATTATAATATTTGACAGTTTCCATTATCAATTATCTACTATATAGAAAATCTGAAAAATTGCGTGAAAATAATAAAGAATTTTTTCAAGGACGGATTAAGATCAGCACAATTCAATAGAGATTCAAAACTCGCGTAGATCTATTTTTGCATTGATTGAATAATATTTCTTAATTCAACATTATCCTCAAAAACAGCTTCCATTGGCATACCAGTTACTGGCGAGCAAGGATATAATTTTAGCCAAGCAATAATTGCTTTTCGTTCGTATGTCTGTCCATCGGATGCAATAACTGGATCTCGAAAGATCTCTTTTGTTAACATACATCGAAGATTTCTCATTAGATTTGAATCTCGACTTGATGGTATCGGTGTATGATTAACTAGATTATCTTGATTTTTAGGATCAGGATTTGATGTTTCTTCATTGATCACTGTCGATACAGGATGTATAATCTGTTCAGGTATAGCTATTTCAAATGGTTTCGTTGAGAAAAGTAAATGTTTTTCTATATGATAATTTCCTTCATCTGTAAGAATAAGTGAATTATTTTGAAAGTCAATTGGTCTAGGGAATGGATCATTGATTGGATAGGGTACTGTTGATTGAACATTCGATGAAACCGATAGACAATGTCGAAATAAATCTGAATTCGGTAGATCTTTTGTTGTTCGTTCTAATTTTGTACACATATCGAACTTTTTCAATCGTCTAGCTAAATCCAATGGTGTTTCTAAATCGGTACTTAGAATATTCGAATCAATTTCATAATTTCGAAGAAATCGTTCGAGTATTTCGAGAGTACCATTTTGTACGAGATAATGTAGAAGAAAAAATGCTGAATACGGTGGTTTTTCATTGGCTAATTCCGGATCAATTTTTAATAGTTCATCAATCCGTTGCCATTGACTTTGTCTGGCTAATTGTATTAGTTCATCACGACGAAATAAACGTTCAACATATGTGTACATATCTGGATAAATATCTTTTCGATCGGTTGCAACATCCAATAGTGTTTTATGGTCTTTGGATTTTGTTCGAATATCGATTAATTTATCGTAGAAAAGTGCAAGAATACGTTTTAATAGATAAACATTTCCATGATAAGTAATTTGATGTGCAATTGACCATGTTCGTTGTATTGGCACAGTAAAAAATTCTTCGGGATGAAGAAATAGAAATCGATAGACTTTATCAGATTGTCGACCTGAACGTGCCCATTGAAAAGCTGTTTCTAATGAGATGACTGCCGTCGCAGCTGTATCACCCATTTGACTTACATCTAAAAAACATTTTTACCAAACAAAAACTTTCTCTGAATTTAAAAAAAAACAGTAGAAAAAGGCACAGTTATTATTATTATTTTGGAATTAGATTTGATTTACGAAAATCATCAATAATTTCTTTGATGAGAACATTTTCTGTTATCGAATCATCCATCGCTTCGTTTGTACTTGGAGAAAAACGACTCGCCATTAAATGTTTAATAAGAGCCTTGCGTTCGTATGTACAGCCGTCACCTGCAAGAACAGGATCAACAAAGATTTTTTTAGTTATTGGACATATCAAGAGTTTCAATGCTTCATCAGATATTGATTTTGTTCGACAGATTGGCGGTATTGGTTTTGGTTCTTCTTTTTTCTCTGCAGATTTCTTTCTAACAGTTACATGTTCTTCTTTAACAGTTGCAGGTTCTTCTTTTTTCTCTGCAGATTCTTTTTTAGCAGTTGCAGGTTCTTCTGATGCAAGAACTTGTTGGATTTCTTCAACCATTGCGTCATTATTTATTTGTCTAGCAAGTTGTAAAGCTGTTTGATCATTTGAATTTTTTAAACCAAATTGAAACGGATGATCGGGAAAATTATACTGATTCAATCGTCGTGGATCACCAAATTCAACTAGATAATGAAGAAGATATTTCGGATAATATGGTGGTTTTTCATTTAACAGAGTTTTATCCTTATCTAACATATCATCGATAATTGGCCAATTCAAATCCTTACAAGCTCGAAGAAATTTATCTTGAAGAAATAATCGTTCGATATATTCGAATTGTTCTTTGTAATAAGCTTTACGTTCACTTGCAATATCGAGAATAGTCTTTGGTGTTGGTGAATCTTTCGTAGGTACAAAAATATTGATTGTATCTTCGGTATATAATTCAAGTAAACTTTTGAATAATGACAAACCACCATGATAAACAATTTGATGTGCAATAGTCCAAATACGCTTTCCTGCAATACGAAATAAATCTTCAGGATTTTTTTTAATATAATCATATGTTTGATCCCATACTAATTGATTATTCTTAGGTCCAGCTTTGATAATTGAATACGCTTTTTCATATGCATCATTTGATGACATCTGAAATGATAAAAAAAGATTCAATTTAAAAATAAAACTGACGTGCATAATTTATTTATTTGTTCATTTTTTTTTATTGGAATGCTTACAAAAAATTAAAACATAGAGCAAAATGATTCTGTTCTATTTTTTCTCTTTCTGAGCCAAAGCTTCAATGGCTTGTTTGATAGCATTATTTGGCCTTAATTTCAGATCGGTTAACTCCATATTTGTCATAGGTGAACGTCGATTACCTAAATCCAGCCATTTTTGTATGGCTTCTCGTTCGTATGTAAAACCATCGGATAACACAACAGGATCACGAAAAACTTCTCGCGTCAATGGACATGTAAAACAATCGAGAACATTCGTTCCAGCTGAACTCGCAATTTGTTGTTCTAATTCTTCGGTTTTTTTCGTCGTCGATGCTGCTGCTGTTGTTTGTTTAGCTTTTTGTTTGGCTTGTTCGTGTTCTTCACGAATTTGTTTCATTTGAGGCGATATTTTTTCGAGATAATGTGCAAAACGTGCATGATTCTGTTCGAATGCAACTTCGGACGCTGTCTTTCGATCGCTAGTTAATAATGTTAAATCGAATTTATAAGTTTTATTTAATTCATCAAATGCATCTTTATTATTCGAATAAGCTAAATGATGAACCAAATAATATTTTCTATATGGTGGCTTATGATTAATTAAATCCGGATCGTATGTAAGCATTTTTTTACATTCATTGATGTCATTGATTTTACCTAATTCAACCAATCGATCCATGTCATTGAGATGTTTAATATCTTCATATAGTTTTTTATGAATTTTCGAAGTACCTTTTTTCTCATCAGCTATTTGTAGAATATCTTTCGACGGTTTTGATAATGTTTTTGTTAATAAAATGAGACGAATATTTGGAATAGCAAGAACTTTATTGAATAAATCATAGGCGCCATGCAAAACAATATAATGAAGTATGGAATGCGTTTCATTTTTGGGTATTTGACAAAGACATGTCGAATTAATCAGTAGAGTTTGATAGACGAGATCGAAATGTGCTTGGTCATTCCGTTTGACAATATCGAATATTTCATCGGAAGTCAACGGACCTTTACTAGCGGCCATGGCCATTTTTATCTAGAAAAAATAAAAACAAAACAAATTCAAATGGACGGTTGAAGATCATTGAAATTGAGTTCAAAAAGAAGAAAAAAAAATATAGAATTATTGAGATTTCGGTGAAAGTGCAAGAATGATTTGTTTGATAACATTATTTGAATGAAGATCTTTATTTGCAAATGGTTGATTTGTCATAGGCGAACGATCATTTTTGCGCATCCATTTTTCAATAGCGACTCGTTCGTATGTAAATCCATCGGCAGCAATAACTAAGAATGAAAATGTCATTGGAATATATGAATCAATGTTTCGAAGTCGACAAACCTGGATCAATGAAAATATTCATTGTCAATGGACACGTGAGATTATCGAGAACGAGTGCTTTCTGTTTTTCATCGTCGACGTTTGTTGTTGGATGTCTTGTACCTCTCGAATGATCCGTACTAAGTTGTCGAACAACTTCATGACGACTTTTCTGTACGAATCTATCGGCTATAAGATTGTCATCAAGATTTTTCACAACATTCGATTGAATCATGAGTGTAATATTTTTTGTTTGTTGAATAGCTTGTTGAGTTGGTTGACGAATTTCATCGAGCAGACAATCGTTTTCATCTAATAAACTTGGATAATCTTTTTCGATTAATTTAGCAAATTCAATATGACCGCATTCATGTGCAAGAACATGGATTTTCTTTCTATCAGCTTGTAATGTTGGATTCCAAACACAATTTGTAATTTGTTTAAAACGTTTATATTGTTCAATAGCATTCGAAAATGCCATATGATGTATGAGATAATATCGACGATAGGGTGGCTTTTCATTGATTAGATTTGGATTTGCTTGAACTATTTGAAAACATCGATCCCATTCGCAAGCTTTAGCTAATGTTAACATATCATCTAATTGAATTAATCGTTGAATATGTTGAATCATAGCTGGCACATCGGAACGTTTCTTTGCAATATCTAAAACTGTTTCATTCAGTCTCGTATTTGTACATAGACGAAAATCTTTGTTCGATTTTTGTAGAGCCAATAATTGATCGAGATGATTGACATTACCAGAGAATATAATCTGATGTAAAATAGCCCATTGACGATTTGAGGGTATCAAAGTTAACCATTCCGCATGAAGACTTACAGCTAGTAGAACATCTTCGAATTTTTCGAAATTTTTCGCACAATCAATAGCTGTATTTAAGAGATCTGTATCTGTTGTCATGAGATTAATCTAGAAAAATAATGGATATACATGAATATTAAAGCATAAAAAACTCTTCCTTTGAATGATTATGATTTAAAAAATGATGAAAACAAAAAAAATATTCATGGTTAAATAAAAAAAAAACAGTGATCAAAGCAACTACTTAGAACTGGCAGTATTTTCATCGTTCGTTGTTTGTGATGATGAGTTACTATCTTGGAGTAATTGAAGAATTGATTTAATAGCATAATTGGGTTTTAAATCAAGGCTGTCAAGTTCTTCATTCGTCATTGGACTACGATTTGATTGTTGAAACCAACTAAGAATTGCTTGTCGTTCGTATGTAAAACCATCGGCAGCAATAACTGAAATCAGAAGAAACAAAGTTTATTCGAATCGAACAAACGAGTATGATGAAAATTTTCATACCTGGATCACGAAGAATATTTTTCGTTATACAACATGTTATTGAATTTAATAGATTCTGATGAGATATATTCTGTACACTTTCTTTGACTTTTTGTTCATACACAGTTTGTTCTTCTTCAGTTATTGCTGGTTCACTTGGTTTCGGCACAGCCGATGTCGATTGTTGGCTAGGATTCGTTTCGATTTCGTCGATAGCATTTGTTGCCGACGCTGTACCATGATGTGGACTATGATAAAGTGTATGTGTAGCAAAATGATTGTAATTATTATTAAAACCACCAAATGTTGATAATGGTACATACGAATGACTATTAGGAAATAGATTATTTAAATTAATATTAGCTGGTATAAATGTAATTCCTGGATCTTCGTAAAAGCCTGGACTGAAATGATAGGGACCATCGGGATCATGCGCTCCGAAAACATCATCATCATCACCACCACTGTTATTATTATTATTATTTGTTGTTTCAGTTTCGTTTTCAGCTGTTGTCGTACTTGACGCACTCGCTTGAGCAAGAATTAAATTTTCAATATGTTCAGCAAATTCCGCGTGATTTTGTTCACGTGCTATTTGACTAATTGTTTTATTATCGGCTACTACATCAAGTTTAAATGGACATTTTTTATTTAATTCTTTGAACATATTTAAATCACCGGTGTATGCTAATTGATGTACTAAATAGAAATGCCGATAGGGTGGCTTTTCATTGATAATATCCGGCTGTGTATTAACGCATTGTTTAACAAGATCCCATTTATTATCTTTAGCATTGTTGAGTAATTGATCTGAGGCAACTAAACGTTCAATACGACGTAACATTTGTGGATGAATATGTGCTCGATCGGCAGCTACTTCGCGAACAGTTTTATCGTCTAAAGTTTTAAAAAGTAAACGAAACTCAGGATTATTGATTTCAAAAGCGAGAATTTCGTTTAAATGATTGATATCACCGGAAAATACAATCTGATGCAACATCGTCCATCGACGTCCTAAAAAAATAATAGTTCTTTCATTTATTTATTTGGTTGATTGTTCTGTTTTGTCAAATTTAACCTTCAGGTATTCGTATCAACCAATCGGGATGGTTTTTTATTGCATTTACAACTTTAGGCCAACTATTATTCAATTTAGCACAATCGTATGCTTCTAAAAATGTCACTTGAGGGTCAACTATTGGAACGGGTGTAGGTCGAACAATCGATTGTGGTACAGTCGTCGCTGCAGCTGCTGCGACTGGGACTTCTGAAGTCGTCGTGTCAGTATTAGTATTTGCATTTGTAGTCATTGGTTGACTTGTCGATTCTCCAGATATTATGTCAGTTACTGCTTCTCTATAAAGAAATCAAATAAATATTTTTTACGTTGGAAATTATAATCACAAAAAATACGAACAAGAAGTTGCCAACTAGTGATGGAAACATTTTTCTTCGGAAAATCAAATACAATTGAGGGAAAATGTGTACTTTTTTTGTTTTTCGATGATGAATATCAATAAAAATTGAATAAGAACAGCAAAATAAAAAGAAAGAAAAAGAAAGGTAGTAGAATCCACGAATACCGTTCGGGTTACCTAAACAACATCGACCAATTAAAACGTCTGTTGAAAAAAAAAACTTTTTTTATATCAAAATGGTCTCTTATGCTTCTTGTGTCGACATGAGTTTTTTTTTCTTTTCTATTTACAAAAAAAAGTGAGACATGAAATACGTATGTGCATATTTGCTGTCATGTGCTTTGTCATTTTGTCAGTGGAAAAAAAAAGAAATTGGAATTTTTTTTGTTAAAACAACGATGAATCTCTGGATGGCAGAGTATTTTTCGGGGAAAAGAAAGACGTAGTGTTTTTATTTCATACTAATCAAAACAATCATCTGAAAGACAAATCATATTTTCTTCGAAAAAATGATTTTGTTCAGAAGCAAAAACGTTTTATTTGAACAAAAGAAAAAGCATTAAACAGCTGTTAAGCTTGCTAGTTTATTACTTGTTAATAATAAAAAGAAAAACAAAACGCTAAAACTAGGTAGTCAATTGACACACAGACAAAGTTTGTGTTCACATGCCATTATAGGCTGGACCTTCTCCGCCTTGTGGCGTGACCCAATTGATATTTTGTCTCGGATCTTTGATGTCACATGTTTTACAGTGAATACAATTTTGAGCATTGATTTGCAATTGACGTTGACCAGATTCGTTTTCAACGTACTCATAAACACCTAGACAAATAACAAGATCAATGTCAATTAAAAGAAAGACATTCTCGCTAACCAGCTGGACAAAATCGTTGTTCAGGTCCATCGTAGATAGGTAAATTAACAGATGTTGGAATACTATCATCTTTTAATGTTAGATGTGGAGGTTCATCATGATCATGATTTGTATTTGTTAATGCAACACTTGATAAAAGATCGAATGTCAAAACATTATCCGGTTTTGGATATTCGATTTGTTCACATTCTTTCGCTTCTTTCAAACAGGCATGATCAGGTTCTAAATATGATTTGATAATTTATTCGATTTGAAAATTTATTCATGATCTTACGTCCATGTGGAAGTGTAAATGGTTCTTTTCCACGAAATGGAAAGTACAAAGCTGTATAAAGTATACCACCATAGACACCTAAACGTGTATGAAATGATGGTCGAAAATTTCGAACAGCATATAATTCTTTCCAAATCCAACTATTTTTCACTCGTTCATCGTAATCACTCGGTTCAAGACCTGAAATTCACAAATACGAATTTGTTGAACAGAAATTCAAAACAAATTTTTTGCGTACCTTTTGTTTTGCTCGTATCAGTTGAGTTGTTGTTAATTGCATCAAAAATACTTTCAGCAGCAAGCATGCCAGATTTCATAGCCGTATGTGTGCCTTTGATTTTCGGAACATTTAAAAATCCTGGACTACAACCGGCTAAACAACCACCGGGAAATGAAAGCTTAGGAACGGCCTAGATAATTGATGAGTTAAATTCAAACAAAAAAAAGTCGAAAGAGATCATTATGAAATACCTGATAACCACCTTCGTTCAAAGCTCGAGCGCCATACGCAATTCGTTTGCCATTTTCGAATGTTGAACGAATTTTAGAATGTGTTTTAAAACGTTGAAATTCTTGATATGGATTCAAATACGGATTTTTATAATCTAACGCAACCTGAGATAAACAGATAATAGAAATATTCTTCTTCTCAATAACAAATACATACAACAAATCCAACAAGAACCAATGGTTGATCATTATCTAATACGTGATACATAAATGAACCACCGTATGTATACGGATCCTAAACGATTTTGATTGAAATCATGTTTATACAATTCAAAATCGATATTTTTACCAATGGCCAACCGGCTGTATGAACAATAAGACCGGGCTGATGTTTACTTTTATCGACTTCCCACATTTCTTTCAAACCGATGCCATATGTTTGCGGTGAACAATTTTTTCTCAAATCAAATTTTTTATATAATTGCTTAGCTAAATGACCATGACATCCTTCTGCAAATATCGTGCATTTAGCATGTAACTCCATGCCACGTGCGAATGATTCCTTGAAAAACAAAATTCCCGTTTTATATTTCATCCACGATGAATATTGAAACTACTTTTGGTGAACCATCTTTAGCAATACCAACATCATTTGTTGCAATACCTTTGACACTGCCATCATCGTGATATAAAATCTAGCAAAACAAAAAAAACAACAATTTTTTTGAAAGAAAACGAAATAAATTCAATGAGATTAACCTCGCTTGCAGCTGTAGCTGGATACATTTCTACGCCAGCAGCTTCAGCTTGTTCACCAAGCCATGCTGCAACTTTACCCAAACGAACAAGATAATTGCCATGATTATACATTGGAAGTCCTTAAGAATTTCATTTGTTGTTGATTAAATAAACGAAACAAAAATGATTTTCAATACCTTTGAGAATCGGAATTGGAATCGCTGACTTTTGTGTTAAATAATAAAATCGATCTTTGGTCACTTTAGTATCTAAAGGAGCACCTTTTTCTTTCCAATCAGGTATCAATTCATCTAAAGCTCGTGATTCGATACATGCACCAGATAATATATGAGCGCCTGCCATTAAAAAAAAAGAAGAAATTTCAAATTTCTCGTTATTTATTGTCTTTGAATTACCGATCGTTGGAGCTTTTTCTACGACACAAACTCGAAGTTCTTTATTTTTTTCCGTAGCTAATTGTTTCAAACGAATGGCAGCTGAAAGACCAGGTAAACACTAGAGTTAAGGAAATAACCGCTTATATGAAGAAAAAAATAAAAACAAAAATCATTTAGAAAAAGGATATCAGGTCCACCACCAACGATTGCAACATCATATTCTTCAGCATAACGTTCCATATTAACATCTAATTTAAACGAAAAATAATCATCTTTCTTATCCAACAAATCAAACCTTTCCATCGTTCATCTTTTTCTCTTGGATAGATTGTATAATGAGTCGTAATTTTACGAGCTCCCGTCGAATTCTGACGTACTGATGATGTTAATGTTGAAACTAAATCAACAAAGTCAAGATATTGAGACTTCGAAATACAATTACTTCGTTTAAATAATGTTGATTGCAATGATAATCGTAACGTAGACGACATTGATTATTTAGAAAAATATTTTTATCTGAAATCGGTTTCGATTTGTCAATCATCTTTGAGAATACATTCTTTTTTAGTCAAATAAACAAAGAAAATATACATTTATATCTGCGCACAAAAAAAATATATAGAGATGTGTGAAGAAAGAAAGAACGATACGTATAGATATATGCACAATGACATAGTTTACAATTGAATAACAAAATGAAGTTAAAGTCTTTAGATTGTTCGCGGCATAATTTTACGTTGTTGAAAGACATTTTCTTTGCCTTTTTTTAATCGTCGTCGACGACGTTTTGGTCGACAGATAAAATTAATATTGTTATTTGTTGTGTTCGATGATTGATTGTACATCGATTGAAGATAATCTTGAGTAACAACAATACATTTTGTATAGGATGTTGACATTGTTCGTTCGTTTGTCAGTTGTACATTGGGTGTATCATGTTGTGTCGCAAATAGTTGTTCAATTGAAAGAACATCATCGATGTCAGCTGTTGATGGAAGTGGTGTATCAGGTAGATCATGTTGTGTATGATCCATGGGCGGTGTTTGACTAATAAGATCATTGAGAAATTCTTCGTCGAAAAGAAGTTCGTGCGAATTTTTATTCGAAAAACATTCGTTTTGTTTGGAAAAATTAAAAAATGTTTGAAAGTCTTTGACTTCATCGGTATTATTATTATTATTGTTCTCATCAGGATGTTCATAATTGTTGTACAAATTCGTACGTAGATCATATAAATGTTTGCTTTCATCGAGAAATGTCAGAAATGTTTTTGACATACGTTCATTTTCTAAATATTCGAGGATTAATAGTGCTTCATCTTTTTCGGAGAGATTTTTTTCGGACATTGTTCTATTTTTTGTACGAAAAAAAAACGTATCTAAAGTCAAAGATGACAAAATAAGAAATTGATTCCACGACAACAACAAAAATAAAAAGCACCAGACGAAATTTTAATCTAAGAACAAAGTACAGCTGTTTGAAATGAAATAAGCTAATCAACTAATTGGACAGATGTCAGTCGAATGGCATGCAAACATTTATTTAAATTTTATCATAACAAACAGAGACATCTTGTGGAGCTGGACATACTCCACCGAAATAGAGATCCTGCATCATTCCTTGTTTGTAATTCGAACATGAACGATGTTGAATTGTTTGTGTTTCGAGTAATTGATTTGCATGATCGAATATTTGATAAATTGTTTGCGTTTCTTGAAAAGTCAAAGTGACCTTATACAATTGATTGATACGTAGTTTGGTTTGAAATTCTTTTAATAATCGATCTGGATGTTCGGTTGGTTTATCACCGTTATCATAAGCATAGGCAGCGACTTCGATAAGACCCGCTTCAGGACATGAGGGAATTTCTCTGACAACACGTCCTCCTTCGAACACGAGACATGATCGAGCTCGACGAAATACAAATCGATCCGAATCCTTATGATTACTTGTCAAATAGCCGCATCGACAAGCACCCCAAAGTTTATTCCATGAAACTGAACAACGTTGACCTTGCTCATCTGTTGGTGGAAATAAATATTCACTCGAACTATTCATAAATCGAACGCCAGTTGATATGACTTCATCGGATTTAAATCCATGAAAAGGAATCAATGTTGGGTAATGACTACCTTGGCTAACTGTTCCGCAATTTTCTGAATGAACAATATTGTTTGCAAATAAAGCAAACGAAATAAGGACAAAAATGCAGTGCATTCTTGGGAGGCTTTAGTTTCTTTTTTGATAACGATTTTCTTTGTTCGGATTATATAGAAACGTCCTGCAAACGAATATGATCTCATATTTCGCGAGAAAAACAAAGAGATTAATTAGGTGCACCTAATATCCTAGCATAGTTCTGAGGATTACTCTAGATTTAATAACTCAATCATATCAATTTTCATTAACAAACACAATTACTTCATTTATTTGTCTTCTTATTTTTTGTGTAGTAATGCACACACACACACACACACGCACATACAAACAAACAATTTGAAGTAGTGAGGAATAAGACATCGCCACACACACACACACCTAATGAACAAAACAATACGAATAGAAGCAAGATTGTTTGAATTTAATTAATTAAACCGGAACGAATCAAGACGAAAATCAGATCAACAAAAAAAAAGGAAATGAAAAAAAAAACTTGAGATAGAGATTCAGTGAATAAATGTTTTGTTCGGTCAAGCCTATTCGATGTTTTCGTACATCGTTTCGATTTGTTTTTCGAAATATTTTGCTAATTCCGGTCGTTTTGTTTTCATTGTTGGAGTTAAGAGATTATTTTCGACAGAAAATGCTTCCGAATGAAGATAAATATCTTTTACCATTTCGAAACCTTTCAATAAATTGGTTTTTCCCAATTGTTTAACATCGTTCATTATTAATTCTTTTATTTCTTTGTTCTTACATAATTCTTCCAAATTACCCGATATATTCTTATCTTTCGCATATTTCTCTAAAATTTCACCATCCGGTACAATCACAGCGACGGTATAACTCTTCAAAAAGTAAACATGAAAAACATATTGTTTCTTATTCGTTTTTTTTTACCTTGAAACCATTTCCATAAACGAATACTTGAGCAACATATTTACTTTGAATGTAAATATTTTCAATACGTTCAGGTGCAACATATTCTCCCTAGAGAAGAAAAAAAAGACAAAACATTTATTTTATTTCTCAAAAAATTTATTTACTTGAGACAATTTAAACATATGTTTCTTTCGATCGATAATTTGAATTTGTCCAGTCTAAAAAAATTCAACATATACTTCATTTGTTTGTTTTTTCTTTATCAAATTAACAAACCGGTGCCCATCGTGCTACATCGCCCGTATGTAACCATCCATCACTATCGATAGCTTCTCTTGTTTTTTCTTCATCTCGATAGTAACCTTTGAAGACATTTCCACCTTTAATACATAATTCTCCCACATTATCTTTAGCAAAATATTGCATATCAGGCACATCAGCTAATTTAATCATGTTACAATTAAATGGTACGCCGATATTACCCGTTGTAAAATCGCCAAGTGTTTGACATGTTGATATGCCACAACATTCTGTTTGACCGTACCCTTCGACAACATAAGCACCACAGACACGTTTGAGAAATTCGAGAATTGCTGGTGATAATGGTGCGGCACCGCTAACTATTAATTTAATGTGTCCACCAAGACGTTGTTGAATACGTTTAAGAACAAATTTATCCCAGAATGCATGACGATTAACATGATGTTTTTCGATTTCACGTCCTTTGGCTATCAAAGCTCGATTAAATAAATAACGTTTGAGAGGACTCAATTGACGGATTGTTTGTTGAATATTATCATACTAAACATACAGAATCGAAATTTACTTTTTATATTTCGAAGATTTTTACCATTCGATTAAGTAATCGAGGTACACATGGCATAAGTGTTGGTTTTAAATGAGTTAAATCATCGGATAATTGACGAACATCGCCAAGATAATAGCCAATTTTAAAACCCAAACATAGACAATATAACTAATCAATAGAAGAAAAATGATTTTTTTTTTTGGTTTCTAAAAATGAATTTTTACTTCAATTGTTTGTTCGTATGAATGAGCTAATGGTAAATAGGAGATTAAGGTTTCCAGATTAGTAAAAACTGGACGCTGAAAAACAAAAGAAAAGAAAATTTTTAGAGAAATTTCATAAATGATTGTTTTGTTTTTATTACAAAAAACTCAGAAGCTGCTTGAACTAATGAAACGATATTATTGTGTGTTAACATAGCACCTTTGGGCAAGCCAGTTGTACCACTTGTATAGCAAATTTCGAAGATATCATCTGGTTTAGGTGGCTAAAAAATATAAAAATACAAATACATATTCGACTTCTCTTTGTTGATTTAGTTTCTTCTTACATGATGAGGAGCAGGTTTCGATCTTCCGAATTCCTTTGAAAAGAAAAACGAACGAATTCAAATGCATTTCTTAATAATATTTCAAAAAAAAATTACTCGTAATTGATTAAATGAAAACACATCGATATCGAATTCTTTTGCTTTATTTCGTATTTCTAAATCTGTATCATCGGGTAATTTCTTTGTTAGAATGATTCGTTTTAATGTTGGAACTTGTTTGATAAGTTTTAAAATAACGAGAATATTTTCTGGTTTATCAATAAAAACAGTTTTCAATGAAGCTATTCACAAATAAAAATATAGATTCGAAAAATAATCATTCAATCAAACAACGAACTTTGATTGATAATATGAACAATAGCTTCTTCACCGAGCGTATCGTAAAGTGGAACATAGATCATACTATGAAAATGACAAGCTAATGCTGCTACCATCCACTGAAAAACAAAACCAAATATGTCATATCAATTGAAAATCGAGATTTTACTTCGACACTATTGATAGCATAGATGCCGATAAATGTATTTTGTCCGTAATTTTCACCCAAATGAATGAGACCACTGCCAATTTCTGTTGCCATTCGAGTTGTCTGTAAAAAAAGATCTATCATACAAAGAGACTAATTTTGTTTTCTCTACTTCTTCGTAAGTTATCCATTGATATTCGGATTCACGATCAGCTCGAAAGCCCAAACATCTTTCATCGCCTAAGAATTTCGAACAAAATTTTCAAAAATCAAAAAAAAGATAATAATCTCTCGATCGAACCATATTTTGTTGCTGTATCTTTTCCAATAAAAAATCCTTCGTAGAATGTCGAATAGGTTCGATCATCGATATACGATTTGCCGACAGTAAGCAATGGTTGTGAACCGAGTGAAGCAGCAACACGTGCTTCAGGATGTCCTTGGGACTAAAATTTAAAAAATGCATGATTTTCATCGAAAAGAAAATCAACGTACCTGCGCAGGAATTGTCAATCGATCCCAATCTGTATTTTGATGCATATTGTCTTCCGAGAAATTCTCGACTAATAATTGTGATATACGATCTTTATTGTGATGTAATACAGCTCCAGCAACTAACGCTAACGCACCGCCAACAGCTAATGTTGTCTGTAGAGAATGGGAAAGATTATTATCAGAAACCACTCTTTCCATTATGATTAGTATTTATTTTTTGATTTTTCGATGAATATTAGAGTATTAATTAGATTATTATTATTTTTTTTTTGAAAATAAATATGTGATAAATCAATCGATTTATGTGCAACTAGAACAACAAAGAAAAAACAAAGAAGTTCGAATAAATAAAGCAGAATAACATGTGTAATCTATTAGTTGGAAGATTTTCATTTGTCAAGTCTTTTTGCAACCAAAGCAACGTTGAAAAAAACAAATACAAACGAGACAGCGTGAAGCAATCGGAAGAAAACGCACGCACAAAAAAAAACTATCGTTAAAGAATCGAACGTAAAAGAGAAGAAAAACGAATGTGTACAAAGGGAGTGCGAGACACGCTGATCTCTCGTTTCTACAACTCAACTATGTACGTAAAAGACTTTTATGCTGTTGGTTTAGTTTAGCAAAGAGAACAAGAAGGAGCGTAGTTAGGTGTGTACGTATGAATGAATGATCATTTTATATTCTATTTGAAAATGAACATTTGAAATAATATTATTTCTTTTTTTTTTTTGACAAAATTCAATAAATATTTGCAATGCTAATTGCTATTGATACACCCTCATAATAAATTTTAAATATTAGAAGCAAAAGCAAAGAAAGTGAAGTGAATTAGTTGTTTATTTTTTGTTTATGTGCTGACGGATGATATGCGTATCTTGTTACCTGTTTTTTTTAATATTGTGTTCAGAAGATTGACACGAAATTCTGCAAAGAAAAACTTCGCAAATACTCTGAGCGTAAAAAAGTAAAAAAGAAAAACGAGTAGTAGTCTGAGATGTTTATTGGTTGCAGTGGCGATGCTGTTTTTTTTCATGGAATAAAGAAAAGAAGAAAAAAAAGAAGGAAAGAAAGGAAAAAAAGGAGTAACAGACTTGGCAGACTGTACTCGAAGAATTATCCGAGAGGAAAAAAAAAGGAAGAGAACCGAAAGAATTACTACTACTACTACAACAATAACAACAACAATGGTGATAATATTTGACCGTACCTCTGTTTATTAATGGACCAATCAGTGTAAACTAATTATCATTTGAAATTTCGATGGTTGAATTAATGAAAGCAAGTCTATTTTAAACTATACAATCGAATGAAAGAAACTATTTCTTATCATTAGTCTAAATAATTTCGTTTGTCAAGGCTAAACTGTACTATTTTCGATACGCAAATTGCATCAAATGATATTAATGTGCTGACATAATGAACGCGTGACTAATGAGTTGTGAACAATAGCTTCCTTGTTTGTCTCTTTCGAACAAACAAAGTGCGTTTGTTTGTATGCTCCTATAGATGATATAGAGGTTTCGAATGTGGTCAATGGTGCATATTCACACGAAACGGAATTTTTTCTTATCGAATTTTTTTTTCTCTCTTCTACTGTCTGAAAAATGGGCATAAATGTATTTTAAATTCGGAGGAATGTCATGTTTTAGCTGCTGAAGGAAAGCAAGAATATGATTGGCATTAATGTCAACTAGCGCCAACCAACTGCTATGATTAATATAAAGAGAGAGAGAGAGTCTGACTTTTGTCTGGCGCTGACTGATTCGATGAAAAATATTGTCAACATATTTCGTTTTAAATTGCAAAAAAAATAGAAGAAACAAGTGATTCACTGTCTCGAGTTTTTTCGGATTAAAAAATCAATAGAATTGTCAAAATCAAAATAACAGACAAAATTTTATTTTCAATCATTCACAACAGTACAGTAGTATAATAAAAAAAGTGATAAGTTTTGCAATCGCTCGTCGAACAGAGTGAAACATTTCTGAATGTTTCGATTGGATGAGAAACAACGATATTTGTTATTTAACAGACAGTTGTAAATATAGATAACTTATCTTTATGCAAAATGCATCTCTTCTACACCTTATAGTGTTTTATTATATAGGTAATCTATAAAAAACAACAATATCTATTTGTTTTTGCATTTCTTTTTTCGAAAATACACATCGTAAAATATAAGAGAGAAGAAAAAAGGCATTAGTTTTGAAATATTCTCACAGTGAACTGATTGCGTGTTGGTAGAATGAATACATCCAATGAAGCTCGTAATTATTTTAAATTACAATTATTAATGAAACGTTCGAATGAGTTACTTCGAAGTTTGTTCAAAAACCGTTATTCACTACTGAATAATGGAACACTATGGACGGATTCTCCTGAATTTTCAAGCAACTACTTACAAATGATCACTCAGAAACATAAGAAGATTAACTTAACACCTGGGGAAAGAACTACTATTTCAAACGAAAGCATAGACCAGTGGGACACACCGACTATAATTACTCTTCTATTGTCTATGGATCGTCCAACAACATTGACTTCAAATCAAATACAAGAAATTGATCAGGAAAATGCACAGTTGGAGAAACTTAAGCTAATTCGAAATCGACTGGCACACCATTCGACAAAATCTATTAATATAGCTGAATTTGATGAACAGTGGAGTGAATTAAAAGCAATTCTCATAGCATTTCGAGATATCGACACTGAAATCGATCAATTAAAAGATGACAGTGTGTTAAAATTACCAGAAAAAATCATAAACGAAGAAAACCTTCAAAAATTAATACAATTAAACTTGTCTGGGACACAAGCACATAAAGATGGACGATATTCTGACGCTATTACATTTTTCACACAGGCGAAAGACTTAACAGACGTTCCCGATGATAATCTAGCCGCTGTTTATTCAAATATGGCTGGCAGTCGTTTAGCCTTATACGAACATGATCGAGCTTCGTATAAGGATCTCGAAGGTGTGGATCCGGAAGCTGAGCCAGTGCGTGCTTTAGAAGATGCTAAAACTGCAAGAAGATTGCTTCCGAGCTGGTGGAAAGGACATTTTCGCGTTGGAAAAGCATATGCTGCTTTGGATAATCATAAAGATGCTATTAACTCATTTGAACAAGCATTTAGTCTTAATCCAGAAGAATTTGAAATTCGAAAAGCATTAGATGAATCTCGATTGGTACTTCATCGAAAAGCACAAGCAAATCCCGAGTATCTTGATCCAAAATTGTATTCTCCGATGTCTTATTTAACTTTGGAGGAATCAATTAAGCAATCAGGTCTTTCGCCGGAAATGTATCAAATGAATCAAGATTTGCTTGAAAAATTAGACCCATCAAAAGTTGATGTAAGGAAAGGACATGCTTATGCAAGTGGAAATAGAGGGGTTGAACAAAACTATGCAAAAGCTGCTGAACATTTTCGTATAGCAGCTGAAAAGGGAAATGCTGAAGGAATGTATAATTTAGCTATATTAACTACTTATGGCTTAGGTGTACAAAAGGATCATTATGCAGCTTTAGAATTGCTGCGACAAGCAGCCGAACAACCACCGTATCATCCTGTACATAAAAAGTTGTCAAACAACGGAGTAGCTGACGCTGAACACATGTTAGGAGTTCGATACTTTGAAGGTATAACTGTTGAAAAAGATCCAACATTGGCGTTTTATTGGTATCAACGTGCTACCGAACATGGATCTGCTTTGGCTGCCAATAATTTGGCTTGCATGTATTTAGATGGGATTGGTGTTGATAAAGATCTAGACAAAGCCGAGCATTATCTAGAATTGTCCTCGAAAAGGGGTGATCCACTGGCTATGTTAACTTTAGCAGAGTACTTATTATGGAAAGACGATTTTCAAATGGCACAAATTTGGTATGATCGAGCTTGCGAGGGAGGAAATGTCGTGGCTCGACGAAATCGTAAACAGTTTCTAGAACAAATTCAAAAAAGACAAAATCGTAAGAATGCATTCGGAAATTCTTCTATGTATGCAAGAGAGAAGTTGATAAATACTGTTCAAGAAAAATATACCGCAATGAACATTGTAAAATATTCATATTTATCTAATTATAAAATCCTTTATGAACATGCTGAAATGGGCTCAAAAACAGCTAAAATAATGTGTAATGCTCTTGAACATTTTGTGGAAGCCTTGAAAATACTTGATGACAATGAAAATTTAACAGAAGAACAAGAAAATATGTTTATACATGAACTGTCACAAACTTTTCGCATCGAGCATATTGTAGCTCAATTTTCAGCTCCTGTCAGTATGCGAGCCGATCAAGTAATTAATCGTGTACTTAATCGATGCAGCCAACTATCGAATTGTGAGATTTCGCAGCTCGATGAAGATGTTCGATTTTGCTATGCTGTAAAACAGATGAATTCATACAAACAAAACGCAACGTTTCTGAAATCCTGTAGAGAAAAATATCCTAAATCAGTCGAGTTTTTACTATTGAGTGGAGCAATTTATGGATTTTTAGGAGAACCGGACAAGGGATTATATAATATTAACGTGGCACTGGAGATAGAACCCAATAATTGTGAGCTTCTTTATCATAAAGCTGTTCTGTTGCGACACTTAGATAAGTATATGAATGAAGCAATTGAAGTTTATCAAAAATTTCTTGAAGTGGCTCCGAAAGATCATCGCAAAGTTCCTGACGTATATTATGAAATGGCTCTTTGTTATTGGCGACCTAATGAACGACGTACCGATTTTAGAGTTATTGGTCCTATGAAGAAATTATATGAACAAGGCAAACAAGCAGAAAAATCGCAATTGCCGTGTTTTTTGCCGTATGACTCTGGGAATCTTAAGCATTTGGAGTACGTGTTTAATTTAAGAGCTTTACATGATACAGATACGGACTTAGGCAATGCTGATACTCGAAAATCACATCTTGCTGATTCACATCGAGTCGAAGTTATAATAAATCATCGTAAATGGGAAGGCGATGATATAAAAATGAGGAGTCACCCACATTATTGTAGTTGGTCCGCTAGTTACGAACCTCGAGTGAGACAAAAAAATGCAAAATCTTTAGTTGGTTTGAAACCAATTACGTTAAGAGAAATGAATTCAACTATTGATAAAGTTTATAATGGTCACGTACTGACTGTAACAATCATTGAAAATGCACTAACATGGAGTCCATCGATCCATTTAATAATTGAAGATGAAGATTTTTATTGTGAACGAATGCTGATTTATAATATTCCCGAGAAAGAATGTGCATATTATATTAATAAAGTTTATACTGTTGGAAGTAAAATGCATATTATCAATCCATATTTACGAATCGGAACATATGATAAGAAACCATCGATTCGTATTGATGATGTTAATTCCATTATTATGGAAAACGAATCTGAACGAATACCGAATATGTGTCGATATTGTGGAGAAGCAAATGCACCTCACGTTTGTGCTCAATGTGAACAAGCACGATACTGTTCGAAAGAATGTCAAACTAATGACTGGAAATTGTATAAACACAAGCTTATATGCTATAAAAAACCGAGCTCATGAAATTTTTCCTCTTATTTCTATAAGAAAAATAATAATAAAATATCTCTCTAGTAATAAGTTTAGTTGTAACGACATCTTTCGCCCTGTGTTTGTATTTGCTTTCATGAGAATAGCCAATTGAAATTCCCCAGAAGAATTTTCTCTTGTTGTGCGTATTGTAATTACATTAGAATATAAATTACAAATGGAAGATACATTTAAAGTTCCATTTCTTCCAACAGAAGAAACACCTAGTTCATCAACAACTGAAGATACAACGATATTTCTCAAACCTGAACTTCCACCTGCAGATGTTCCTCCACTAGTTCGTCATAAAAATCTACAATATAACATTCCCCAATCGTCATCAGTCCCACCAATTGAATATGCACTCGAAGTACTACGAAATGGATCTATTATCGACAATATAGCTCTTTCTTTTCGTCCGTATACGGTTTTCGGACGTTCACCTGACTGTGATATCGTACTTGAACATCAAACAATCTCTCGTTATCATGCAATTATTCAATATAAATCTGAATTCGAACATGGTCAATCAGCAGGTCTCTATCTGTACGATTGTGGTAGTACACATGGTACATTTATAAACAAGAAACGTATCGAACCGAAAGTATACGTTCGAATAAAGATTGGTTATATCATCAAATTTGGACAATCAACACGTTTGTATATCGTTCAAGGAGATGTTGAAGCCGAAGCCGAAACGATCGATACATCGGCAGGTGATGTACCAACACACGAACAAATGAAACAATTTCATGCTAAACGTGCGAAGAAGATTGCTGCTGTTCGAGCTCGACGTGAAAATGCTGCGAGTGAAGATGGAGACGATGTCGAAATGGATTGGGGAATGGGACCTGACGCTGAAGATGTACCACCAACAGCAACAAAAGTCGTCACATCTCATCGAAATGAAGATGACGATGCTGTTGTCATCGTTCGAAATGACGAAGAAATGAAGAAGAAAGTAGCTGAAGATGATTTAAAAAATCGTCTTGCATATAAACAAGCCAAAAACGATCAATTTATTCTCAAAGAAATTATGTCTCGAGTCGATGAACCAGTTGAAGAAAACGAAGATGGCTCGAAGAAAGAACCTTACTATTTAAAAGATCCTAAACGTGCGCTCACAGCATTCTTCGAACGTGAAGGTGCCGAATTATCGTACGATGTTGAAGATCATCAATTCGGCTCCTATCGTTGTACAATTAAACTGCCCATTGTCGATGAATACGGTAATGCTATTCAAGCTGAATGCGAACAAAAACATTGTAAACGTAAAGAAATTATCAATCAATGCATCGTCGAAGCATGTCGAATACTCGATGAACACGGTGTTTTACGTGAAGGTACATCGGCATCAGCAATAAATACGCCTCGTGTTCAACAAATAAAACGACAAATGTTGGAAGCCAATGATTTCTATGAAGAAGATGAAGATACATTTTATGATCGTACAGGTGATTTAGAACGGAAACGTTTGAAACGTATGGAATGGGCTGGTCATACGAAAAATGACGGCCAAGTCGAAACATTTGAAAGTCTTTGTGCGAAATTATCGAAACTTTATTCGGAACAAGTTGAACTCGAACAAAAACTCGAAACAGCTAAACAACTCGAAGAAAATGCCGAAAAAAACGCACCGAAACCTGAGAATGATGTCGATGAACTCGATATCTATATTCGACAGTTAAAACAAGGGGATAAAGTGAATTCAAAATTAAAATTTCAATGGAAAAAACGTTTATTAGAAATCGACAATGAAGAAAGACAACATGCGAAATTATTAAAAGTTTGTAAACCAAAAGATTTCAATCTTCTCACATGGAAACAACAAATGCGTGAAGAAGCTAAGGTTAAATTAACCGCAAAATCATCCGTAATTTCACGACCAATACCATCATCATTACCACCACCACCGCCGCCTCAAATAAAACCACAAATTCAAACTGAAGAAATGCCTCCACCGTCATCATCAGTTGAACCAAAAGCACAAGTTTCCGAATCTCAATCAGCTCCGGTGAAACCTAAACCTGTTGTTCGTCGAAAGATCGAACGACCTCCTAAAAGTTCGAAAGATCAATATGACGATAGTGAACATTATTCCGAGGATAAATTCGCTGGTTGGATGCCGCCTGAAAACGAACAAACAGGCGATGGAAGAACTGCATTGAATGAAAAATACGGTTATTAGAACGCAAAATTTCTGTTTTTCTTTTTCGATTGTGTAAATAAATAAATCTAGGAGAAAATGTTTTCGACTTAACACTGTTAACTAAATTAACATGTTGTTTTTTCTACCTTGACACACACCTTGAATAAGACGAATATGAATTGTTTTGATTATTATTAATCTGAGGTTATTTTAACTCGTAAATGCCACATTCCTTGTCTGCTGAATAAATAAATGTCTTTTTTTTTGTTGCTTTATTCTCACATATTGCTGTCGCACTGATTAACAGTGATTATATACAAAAAAAAGAGAAAAAAAAACGAATAATCAATAAATAATTTCTTCAACATCTTCATCGTTCTCGTATTTCTTATCGATCACATATTTCATTAGCCAATCTGCGCATTTAACAATCGCTTTTTGAAAGTATGCTTTGAATTCATCGTCCATAATCAGAACACCTTCACCATCATCTTCTTCACTTGAATACAATTTAGTATCGTTAGCAGTCGTTGTATTGACTTGTCTGACGTTTTCATTTGAAATCAATTGAAGTGAATCTACTTTTGGTTTCGGTACATTCGGATAGATAATTTTCGGTTTCGATGATTTCGTTTTCGGCAATGATTGATGACGTGTTTCGATCGAACTGAGAACATTTGGTTGTTGTTCGCCTAAAGGTTGACGTGTTATTGTTTGTGCTCGACTCGATCGTTGAACAATATCCGGCATAGGAACATTCATCGATTTATTCATTGCATGCGTCACAGTCGTTGGCGAATCGCCCGATGGTGTTTCTTTAGCAAAAACTGTTTGAGAATTACAACTTGGCCATATTAATGACGTTTGATTCGTAACGGATGTTGTTGAAAGTACAGATGGACGCGGATTTGTTCGTGTAGATATTCGACCAAGACGTAGTTCTTTACTACGTTCGACTAATTTCTCTGGTGAGACACGAGTTGATTGTCCGTTTGTTTGATTTGTTAAATTCAATGGTCGTATATCAGTATAATCGTAACATGAATGAAGATTAATACGAGATTTTCGTGTTTGTATAGCTCGAATTTTATTACTAACAGCTATTGGTGATGCATTGATCAACATTGATTTATGCTTATTTGTAAATGTTCGATGATGCTTCTGATGTGTCGTCAATGGAAAAGGTAATGTTTCAGTTGTGACATTCATTGGAAATCTAAATAAAACATCCGTCATGTTTTGATTGTTTCATAAAGTTCATATGCTGTCTTCGCAACGTTTATATATATTTTTTGAAGAGAAACAACAAAGGCAGAGAGCGAGAGAGAGAGAAAGAAAACTGTACGACGTAAGTGTAGTGAAGTTACGATGCTCTTAACTACTTTGTAGTATTATTAATTATTCATTGAAATAACAGCTTTTAACCTCTTGAAAAAATTTTCTTTTTGTGCAACAGTGTAGTCGTCAATCGTGATCTGTAAAGGAGAGAAACTAGAGAGCTCTCAATCGATCACAACTATGAGCTCAAAAATGCTTCGTGTCTTCATGCAAATTATGCACTTGCCTAAATAAAAAAAATAAAAAAAGCAATGTCGAAATACTTGAACTAATTCAATAAGAAATTCGTGAGAATACAAGAGGAAAAAACAAAGGTTTTTTGCCTTTCCCTCTACGTGTCTTTTTTATCCTCCCAGCCGGACTACTAGACGTCTATTTGTTTTTCATTTTTTTTTCTCTTTTGTGATGCTTGAAAAAAATACGAATTATATATGCTAATCAATATACGAACTCAATGAAAGAGAAAAAAAAGGGGGGAGAGACGCGACTGAGTATAAGTACGAAAGTCTACATAATTAATCCAAGATAAGATTTAATAGATTTTTGTCTTATCTACGACTCACGTTCGAGTACTAGACAAAGTTTGATTTGATTCATTCTTTACCTTGAAAGACTTATTCATTTTGATCTAAATCTTATGCGAAGAAAATTGAACACTTTTTCAATCTCAATAGATGACTGAAACTGTGACTTTCTTCTCTCGATTTTGCTCAGAAACGTGTATTTAAATTTAAATGATGATGATTTAATTGTTTGTGATTTCTTAAAAACGAAGAAATTACTATCGACTAGAGTTTCATAACAACATAGGAAGAAGAAAAAGAAAGAAATCTTGAACGATCTATTTGTAGGACGGGCCGAATGGGTCGTGTTTACTTAAATATCAAGTAAATAGAATCAAATATTAATGACAAAGAAAAGAAATGAAAAGGAAGAAGTATTTTTTTTCTATTCTATCGTCTTGATAATAAAAGAAAATCGAACAGCTAACTATGCGAAAATAAATCTGACATCGATAGTTCTCGTTTCTATTCAGTATTAATAAAACACGAATAAGAAACAAACGTCAAGGCTTTAAAACATAGAAACAAAAAAAATAGAATCCATAGAAGAAAATCAAATAATATTCCTCATATTTTTTTCTTTATTGTTTTAGTTTGACTGAGTTCTTTCTGTTTTCTTTTGAATATTCTTCACTTTTTTTTTATTGCTGAGAGCTCTTAATCAATTATACATCAATTATAGTTAAAAATAATATTTTCTCTCGTTTTTGTCTTTGAGAAATCAAAATTTCTAAACTGGTACTGGTACGGATCATAGTTTTAACGAACGAAAAAAAGACGCAAAAAGTGCATTATTTAAATAAACAAAACAATACATAGTTTTATTTTTTTAAACATTTTGTCATCGCTTAAAAAGACACCGCTATTTTTAACTGTGCTTTCAAGCTGTCGTGTACTTCTGAATTAGAAAAGATTCAGATCATGTCATATCGAGTTTATTTCAAAAGAACAACAACAACAACAACAACCACAGCAGCATTCAATCTGATTGAACAAGACAAAGACAAAAGAAAAGAGAGAGATAGAGAGACACAAGAAATCCATGAAGAAATGTTGTTCTAAATTGGTTGAATTTTAAAATGTAAGCTAATAAGAGAGAAAACAAAACATTTTAAATCTTGTACCAAATAATAAAAACATCGAAGACCATCTGGATCTCGACTATTATTAATATCAATCAATGAGCCTATTTTCGATGTTGTAAATGAAATATGTTCATCACCGAGAACAATTTCAAGTTCCTGACGGCCTGTTCGATCTTGTGGTGGCCTATAGAAGAAGAAAAACAACAAAATGTTAACAAATATAAGTTCAAAAACGAACATACCAAACTGCATCATCTTCTTTCATTATATCCGATTCACTAACAACTCGTTTTAATTCATCGATAACAGCTCGATTAACATAAACTTCTTTTCGAATTAATGTATCATTTTTATAATTGGAATTATTTGCATAACGTAATTTACCATCGGGACGAAATTCAAATTCGAGAAATTCATGTCCGAATTTGCCTTTATGTCCAACATAGTAACGTAAATAGAAATCATCGTTTGTTTCACTCATAATTGATCAATATGAACAAGTAGATTTTTCCTTTTTAAATAAACAAATGTATTTCAACTCTCAACAAACGATTGCCAAGATGATTCATTGGTCATTCTTTATTTAATTATCAAACCAATTGAATACATATGTCAGAGAAATTCAAGAAAAATATTCAAATTTAAATAAAATTTTTCGATGAGAATATAAATTCTCCGAAATTTTAAATAAATAAAGAAGAATTTCAAGCAAACCGGATTGCAGCGACATCTTCTTCGGAAGATTTCATTCAACAATTAATTTCAATTCGAAAATCATCGAAATTCTTTCATTTAACCTCTTCGAATTTTCGGACAACGAAAACTTATAATAAATCACATGATTCGTTCATCATCTAACGTCATCTATACACTCAAGCAAATAAAATTCTCTCTAAATGTTTAAAAAATTGCAACCTTCATTAACAATAACGAAATCAATGTTTCATGGAATATCATCGTTTTTTCTTCGATAATCAAACAACACTCTCATTGTTGTCATTCATTTCATATTAAATCTCGAATAAAAACTCGTCTAGTCTAGTCAATATTTATTCATGGACTGTCTATTATAGTTGAAAGAGGAAAAAAACACAATGATTTGAACTATTTCTTTGTTTAACAGCTGTAAGCATATGATAGGTTAAGTTGTCAGTCTAAGGTTTTTACAAGATTCGAAATGTTGACACGAGGTAATCGATTGTTTTTTGCTCGATGAATAAGATTTTGTTCGAAATCGATCTTCTCTACTCATTTCGTTGTTTTCTTTTACAGATGACGACAAACGATCAAGCCAAAAGTTCACTTCTTCTTTTTCCCAATCAATCGATTCAATTTCTTGCCGATTTCAATCAATGTCCACATCTATCCGATGAAGCCATCAGATACTTAACCGGAGAAGCAACTGGAATCGTTCGATTTCTTTTACAAGTAAATCGAACAATTCTTATTTCGTCAGCAAGCAAACGAATTCGTTTTTTTTTGTTGTTTAGGATGCGTTGAAATTCACTCGGAAATGTCGACGAACGAAAATGATCACCGAAGATTTCGAATCGGCCATGAAAATGCGCTATCTAGACGTATGATTCATCGGATTTCTACGTCGATTTTTGCATAGAAATTGTCATTTTTCTAGCCAATTATTGGTTTTCGTCTATCGAATGGCGATTTGCCATTTAAATCGACAACGGCCGTCGGAACAAATCATCGTGACGTGCAATGTCTTGACGATCACGAAGTACAATTAGATCAAATTATCACTGCGCCAATGCCGAAAGTACCGTTGGACATATCGATTCGAAGTAAACATTCAATCGGATGATTTTGCTAAAACAAAAAAACACAAAACGATTTGTTTTACAGCTCATTGGTTGGCTATCGAAGGCAAACAACCGACGATCAATGAAAATCCCGAGATCATCTCGAAAGCAGATCTAACAGCTGATCCTTTAGATCCAGTAGGAGAGGACGATGATTTCGTTCAGAACGAATGTGTAATTCTTTGTTTAGATGAAATCGTTAACTAAAAAACGGTACAATCTCGATGCATCGAAGATCAAAACATCGAATCCACACGAATTATCTCTTGTAGAATAAATTCTTTTTGTTGAAAAATCGATTGAAATGTTATTCTTTAGGAGCAACAAATCTATTACAAAGAAATCACCGAAGCTTGCGTCGGTTCAGAGGAACAAAAACGACAGGTTGGATCGAAAATTGAAACTAAATAAATACCATCTCTCGTTTTCTCAGGAAGCCATTGCGAGTTTATCGACCGAAACCGGTCTCCATCAAATCCTTCCTCGGCTCGTTCTCTTCATCTCTGAAGGCGTCAAAATCAATCTAATGCAATCAAATCTTGCCATTCTCATCTATCTCATGCGAATGACAAGTGCTCTTCTCGAAAACAAATCTCTCTATTGCGAGAAATACGTAAGAAAACACTTTCGAATTGAGTTTTCTTCGTCGACGAACTTCTTCGTTTTTAGCTGCATCAATTGTTTCCGGCGATCATGTCGTGTATTCTCGCGAAACAACTTTGCCCTCGACCGGACGTCGATAATCATTGGGCATTACGTGATTATGCTGCTTCACGTTGTGCTCAAATGGTCAAGTACGAACGATGATAAAATCAATTCGAATGATTCGATATTTTTGATAGGATGTTCGCAGCGAATATCCACGGTCTGCGCGATCGAATTGTTCGGATATTTCGTCGGACGATCTACAGCGATCGTTTGCCACTTGTCACGCATTACGGTGCCTTGGTTGGCCTTTGCGAAATGGGTCAAGAAGTAAAAGAAAAACAAAACAAAAAAGAAACAGACGAAATCCTATGTCGAATTCTAGACGATCGAGGAATTAGTCTTTCCGATTATACGGACACTGGGCGATCGGATTGTTAAATACATGGAAAATGCGTCATTATTACCGTTCGATAAGATCACGATCGATCGAATCAACAATGTCGTGACTGTAAAACGAATAAAACTAAAAGTTTTCTTTTGAAAATTTTGTTTGCAAATTTGAATAGAAATATATTCCTGCTGCTTATCGCGCGTCACGGCAACCGCCCGATGAAATCGAGTATTTCAAACAAGAATTCGGCAACTACTACGGACTTCGTTTGCACACACAAGTTCTCCAACTTCGCCAACAACAATCTCGTTCGACGCCGCAAAATCCTCAAGTAAAAAAAAACCCGGTCAATCGAAATTCAAAATCGTATTTTGCTTTCCTAGGCTCGTCAATTCTCGAAATCGTCTCCGAACGCATCTCGTTCGATGAAATCCCATCCTCAATCCTCGACTATGTCGTTAACACCCGCGAATAGTCACGAAAATATTTCGTAGAAAAATGTTTTTCTCTCTTTTTTGTATAAAAATTCTCTTCGACCGCGTTGTTTGTTTGTATTTTCTAAGAAAAGAAAAAAAATTCTAAACATGTGTATTTCCAGATATAAAAACAGAATCACTTTTCCTCAATGGCAAAACCTGTCGATCCAACAAAAGACGATAAATACGCCACCGCGATTTTAAATCGTAAAGAACGGCCCAATCGTTTGATCACCGACGATGCCGTCAACGACGACAACAGCGTCGTCGCGTTATCTCAACAAAAAATGGACGAACTTCAACTATTTCGTGGCGACACCGTTCTTTTAAAAGGCAAAAAACGTCGAGAAACAGTCTGCATCGTTCTCGCCGACGACACCTGCGCCAACGATCGCATTCGAATGAACCGTGTCGTTCGAAACAACCTCCGTGTTCGTTCAGGCGACATCGTTTCGATTCAAGGTTGTCAAGACGTTAAATACGGCAAACGAATTCACGTCCTACCCATCGACGATACCGTTCAAGGCATAACCGGAAATCTCTTCGAAGTGTATCTAAAACCGTATTTCGTCGAAGCCTATCGACCGGTTCGAAAAGGCGACGTGTTCATCGTCCGAGCCGCTATGCGTGCCGTCGAATTCAAAGTCATCGAAACCGATCCAGCTCCGTATTGTATCGTGGCGCCGGATACGGTGATTCATTGCGAAGGCGATCCAATTAAACGCGAAGAAGAAGAAGCGACTTTGAACGAAATCGGCTACGATGATATCGGCGGTGTTCGAAAACAATTAGCACAGATTAAGGAAATGGTTGAGCTGCCACTACGACATCCTCAATTGTTCAAAACAATCGGTGTTAAACCACCGCGTGGCATTCTTCTCTACGGACCGCCGGGCACGGGTAAGACGTTGATCGCACGTGCGGTTGCCAATGAAACGGGCTCGTTCTTTTTCTTGATCAACGGGCCGGAAATTATGTCGAAATTAGCCGGTGAATCCGAGTCGAATCTCCGAAAAGCTTTCGAAGAAGCGGAAAAAAATTCACCAGCGATCATTTTCATCGACGAACTCGACGCCATCGCGCCCAAACGTGAGAAAACTCATGGTGAAGTCGAACGTCGTATCGTTTCGCAGCTGTTGACACTCATGGACGGACTTAAACAACGTTCGCATGTGATCGTCATGGCTGCGACCAACCGACCGAATTCCATCGATCCCGCACTTCGTCGTTTCGGTCGATTCGATCGAGAAGTCGACATCGGCATTCCCGATGCCGTTGGTCGATTGGAAATCCTTCGAATTCATACGAAGAATATGAAATTAGGCGAAGATGTCGATCTCGTGCAAATCGGCAACGAAACACACGGTTACGTCGGTGCTGATTTAGCTTCGCTCTGTTCCGAAGCTGCTCTCCAACAAATTCGAGAGAAAATGGACGTTATCGATTTAGAAGAAGACACGATCGATGCCGAAGTTCTCGATTCATTGGCGGTTACGCAAGACAACTTTCGATTCGCACTCAATCAATCGAATCCATCGGCTCTCCGTGAAACTGTCGTCGAAGTTCCGACGACAACTTGGGAGGATATCGGTGGTCTCGAGAATGTCAAACGAGAATTACAAGAACTTGTGCAATATCCTGTTGAACATCCGGAAAAATTCTTGAAATTCGGCATGACACCATCACGTGGTGTGCTCTTCTACGGGCCGCCTGGTTGTGGCAAAACTTTGTTGGCGAAAGCGATTGCCAATGAATGTCAAGCCAATTTCATCTCGGTCAAAGGTCCGGAATTGTTGACCATGTGGTTCGGTGAATCCGAAGCCAATGTTCGAGATGTTTTCGACAAAGCTCGTCAAGCCGCACCGTGCGTTCTCTTTTTCGATGAATTAGATTCAATCGGTAGGCCGAACAATTTCTCGAAGAAATCAAATTTCTAGTTTTCTTTTCCCGATTTTTATTTCAGCTAAAGCTCGTGGTGGAAGTGCCGGTGACGGTGGTGGTGCTGCCGATCGTGTTATCAATCAAATTCTAACAGAAATGGACGGCATGGGCGCTAAAAAGAACGTTTTCATCATTGGCGCTACCAATCGACCGGATATCATCGATTCAGCAATTCTCCGTCCAGGTCGTCTCGATCAATTGATCTACATTCCATTGCCGGACGATAAATCTCGAATGGCGATTTTGAAAGCTGCTCTACGAAAGTCACCGGTCGCTAAAGACGTCGACATGAATCTCTTGGCCACGGTTACCAAAGGTTTCAGTGGTGCTGATTTAACGGAAATCTGTCAACGTGCTTGTAAATTGGCGATTCGAGAATCGATTGAGAAGGAAATTAGTCTCGAAAAAGAACGACAACGCAATGGACAAACAGCCATGGACTCCGACGAGCCCGATCCAGTGCCGGAAATTCGTCGAGATCACTTCGAAGAAGCCATGAAATTCGCTCGACGATCCGTTAGCGACAATGACATTCGTAAATACGAAATGTTCGCTCAAACTTTACAGCAATCGCGTGGTTTTGGTTCGCAATTTCGTTTTCCTGATCAACAACAACAACAACCATCGCAAGGCGCCGGTGGACAACGGCCAAACAATGATGATGACGATCTTTATGCTTAATACAAAATAAACACAACACATCTTTCTTCAATTTATACATAAGTTTTCCTTGCTGCTTAGCAGCGAATACGGAGTAGAAAAAAAAAGAGAATTCTTGAAAATCATTTTCTTTTGTTATTATTCTGGCATTTATTATCTTATTCATCTCTCTCTCTCTCTCTCTATTGATTATGATCTGTTTCTTTTAATCTTTTGATTTTAAACAATAAAAATCGATGAAGAAAAAAAAACGATAGATTAACTTGAAAGTTTTCGTTTGGCAAAAGAAAAACAACTGACGTGAAACCAAATATTCATTCACCTTTATCCGCTTGATTAATCGATAATTTGTCGAGTATAAGAAAAAAGTTCAGCATGCTGCATGTCTGTTGGCTTAGTTCGATGATGACGTAATCGACTGATTGATTTATTAAACTTTGAAATTTCTTTTTCTCTTTTTTTTCGATTTTAAATTACTAAATGATAAGAAGATTAAAAGATCAGTCTTCAAGAGTAAAAATCATCAGTCAATTCATAAATATCTATATATATTTTTTTCCTTTCGTAAGAAAATTGAAAATTTATCAATATTTATTCACTGATAAGACGAGAGAGAGGGAGAGAAATGTCTGATTTATTTATTATATTCGACTGCATATATAGTTTTTTTTTTATCAAAAGATCGAAGAGACAGACAGACAAAGAAGTGAACTTTTACTTTGAATAGATTAAACTATCGTGCCATTTTCTACTCTCAACTATCCATTGACATTCATACGATGATATCAATTTTTCAAAAAACCATAAAATGATGAAATCGTTTTGATAATTCGTACCAGACCAATGCATTTACAGTGTCTTGTATATTCCCGTGCAAAAGCACTACCTGGCACGAACGATCAAACGTGAATGGATTTAGCCGAAGATTTGAATTGATTACCAGCGATTCGATAAAAAATTTGTCATTTTAAATATGAAAAAAAAAACGAAATGCAGTTTAGAATCAGACTTCTTCCTTCATTTGACGATGAAGACAGACGAAAGAACGAAAATTATAGAGGTATATAAAACGGCGAGAAGAGAGAGAAGAGAAAAAGAGAGAGAGAGAGCAAACTAAAGCACTCTTTCAATTCGTTTTTTTTATGGCAGTTCGCGTAATACCGTATTCGTTGATTCTATCCTCAACTTCTTCGAACAATAACGAGACTATATAGGGTCGATTTTTTTTATTATCATCGTGAGAGAGCTTAGTGAATGTGCGTGCATGCTATTTTATTATCATGTCGATAGGGTGATTTCGATTGACTCGAATGAAATCAAGTCAGCTGTGTGTACACGATAAAAGTTGTATTTTCTTTCCTTTCTCTCGCCTGTTGACATCTGTATTTTCTTCCTATGATTTATATGACGATAGTTTTTTTCTTCTTCTTGTCTTTGGATGCTTCTTTTACCTGCTTGAATACCGAAGAGCGTATCTAAATGTTGGTCATGTCGATCGATTTTTTTTGTTGTTGTTTGCATGTTCACACTTGTGTACGTGCTGAAATTGTGCAAGTAGTAATAGCTGAGAGAGAGAGAGAGAGAGAGAAAAAAAGTAATCCGACCGAGAGAAGATCAACGATAGAGAGTGATTTAAAAATGACGAACAGCTGCAATCAACAATCTTTTTCTTCTTCTTCATCTTGCATTTTTACCTATTGAATTTCCTCTCGTTTTCTATCCGCCACTTTATTCGGTACGAATCTCTAGACCTTCTCTTACTTGCCACTTATGTTCTTATCAAATTATATAAATATGCAAGCGGTAAAAAGAGAGAGAGAGGGAGGACAGGACAGAACACGAAGAAATTGGCATTATTTATGTGCATTACAAAGTTTTTTTCCTTCTCTTTTTCTCTCTTTCGATTCTGTTGGTTTTTTATTTGATATTGATATCCTCTCTTTCATTTTATATATATATGTGTGTGTGCAAATGAAAGAAAGAAAAAGAAAATAAATTCATGACAAATTACTCTTCTCTCTCTCTCTATTTCTCACCCGTCTAAACTTTATTAATACGAGATTGCAAAACAGAACAAAATTGAGCACGTAGATCTCTCTTTTTTCTTCATATGTTTAACCTTTTCCTTTTTATATATCGATAAATAATAGAACACATATCTATATTTATTTCAATATTAAACAAAAAAAAAAAAGAAAATTTAATAATAAAAAATTCCAAAAGCAGATACGGCACAAAAGAGACTTTCATTTAAGTAAACATATTCGGCCATACCATCCGTATCCGAGTCCCATAAACATCGACAACCATATTTCACGCCTTGACCTTTATTCTCTCCGATGATACATTGAACAATAAATTTATATCGATCGAATTTCATATTTGACGTTTTAAGACGATCACGAATGTTGATTGTAACTAAAATAGACGACACGACACGATTCGATTTCATTTCATCGTCAAATTACATGAATACAAAATCATTACTAGTTTTCGTCCATTCAGGACATGATTCTTGTTCGAATTTTTTATCTCCAAGTATTTCACTAATACACGAATAGAGCAATTCTTGAACTTTGGTCGAACGAAATTTTTCATCGAAATTCGGCCGAACAATATATCCGACTGGCGATTCCGCTGGTTTATCCATATTTTTTTTATCTAATCTAGAAAAATAAAAGCGTATATTAGTTTATCCAAAAAAAAAATAATTATAAGATTAGAAGACAAAAAAAAAGCGTTATTTTTCGATTTCAATTCAAACGGGTTGATGTCGAGCGTAGAGACTTTTTTCGTTGCCTTCTCTGGTTCGTTTGAGTTCTCGATGAAAACTAATTGCTAATTTGAGTTCTTGTTCGAATTTGAGTTTTTCCAACGATGGATGATTGTCTCTCATGACGAATTTCTTGCCACTATCGTAACGACGATGTTGTGGTGAAACATTAATCGAATTTTGCGGTGGAACAACGGGCTGATTTTGACTGGTCGATGTCGACGATACTTTCGCTTGAGATAAACGAGATGAACTCGCCTCGTGATCTGTTGTAAGAAATCGAAAAACTTACAAAAGAAAACATTGAAATCAAAATACCTGATAGAGCAGCGACGGGCGGTTTTCGTTGTTGACTTTTGAGACTTAACATTCTCAACATTCGCTCGTCATTATCAGCTTGAATAAGAGCCATACGAAAATGCGATTGATTTTGAAAGAGTTCTCTTTTATTCGATTCGAAAAAATTTCGTAAATGATTTTCACCTAATTGCGATGGCGCCGGTATAATAATCGGATATTTAAATGCCGTATCTTCGCTTAAACGTGTTTGTGCTCGACTTCGACGAGCCGTATTTTGACCATTGACACCCGCATAATAGTGTCGATAGTTTCGCCAGATATTATAATTAATCGGCGGTTTACTATCGAGACTTTTGGCGTACGTTGGCTTATGTGAATGTTTACCAGCTTCAAGCCAAAGAGCATAATCAAGAGTATTGGCTGTACTCGGTCGGATCGATGGTGATGCACGATCATCGTATGAATCTCTCATTGTATGATGAACTTCATGATCGAGAGATGTTCGTGGATGTTCAAGTTCAATTAAACGTTGACTAATATGTGGTTTAAATGATAATGTACTGATTTGTTCATTAACACTCGAATTTACAGATATATATTCACGATTATCACGTGAACTATTCATTGGAAAAGAGAAACGAAACGAATAATCAAACAATTACACTTCGAACATCGACATTTTCTTTTGTGTTTTTTTTTCTTTGGAAGAAAGCAAAGAAATTGATTTGTAACTTAGCAACCAAATTGATTCTTATGTATGTTTAAGTTTTTTTTCTTCTTCTTACTCGACGACATCTATACAAAGTTTTCAGATTCGAAGACATCATGTCCCAATAAAAAGAACAAATTTACGTGCATCGCCACGTTTAAATAAATATGTTGTTTTTTTGCGTTCGAAGTCATGACTCTTGTTTTTTCCTTTTCGACATGTAACTAATATATTTCATTCTCATTCTCTACTTAGAAATGAAATCATCAACATCAACTGGTTCGACACTTGTACAAACACTTGATCCGTTTCCAAAGCAAATTCTAACCATTTCCAATACAACGAATGATTATCTATCAGACAATGCCCGTGACCGAACACTTGAATTTCGTAATACTCTTAAAGTTTTTGCTAATAAACAAGTAAAATGATTGACAAGTAAAGCATGACTTAAGTTTTTTTTTTCGTAAAGAATGGCCTTGTTCGAACGAATCAACGTCGAAATTCAATATCTCCTATTGAACAACGTAGCATTTTCATGCAAACTGCGAAGATTATCGGAGAAAATCTCTCTCGAACATTCTACAAATTGGAACAATTAACAACAAGTACGAAAACTGCATTTGTCGATACTGAACTGATTGTTTCTAATTAGTTGCTAGACAATCATCATTATTCAATGATCGAACGGCAGAAATCCAAATGTTAACTATCGAGATTAAAGAAGATATTAGCAGTTTAAACGGACAAATTGGTGAACTTCAACAAGTATGAATTACGCACACATTCTCAAGATAGTTTTTACTTTGATTTTCATTTTGTAGTACATGCAACATACATCTAGTTCGAAATCGAAAAATTCTCAAACTCATTCGAATTCTGTCGTTTTCGTTTTACAAGTAAAATCGAATTCATCTCGTTTCTCATTTGCATTTTCGTTTGTTTTCTTCAGTCGAAATTGGCAAATATGTCGAATGATTTTAAACATGTTCTCGAAGATCGAACTCAAGTACTATCTGTTTTTCAAATGTTTAATCTTAGTATTCTTTCAAAACAATTTTCAGCATTTAAAAGAACAAAAACTTCGTCGTGATAATTTCTCGAGAAATACTGTGGCTTCATGTTTAACCACAAAACCTGCTATATCGAATAGTAAATTCCTTCTCTCTTTCAAAAAGAAAACAAATACTCAATTGTTGTTTTCGTAGCTCGTCCATCGATTCTTCTTCGTGATGATTATCAAGCGACGAATGGCGGTGATGCGATTATAAACATGAATTCTGATGAAGCTCTACAAAGACAACAATTACTGGCAATTGATGAATCGGTTTGATGAATAACTTTCGAATTCTTATCATTGAATTATTATTTAGGATAATTACTATGCTAGTCGATCTGAAACAATGCAAAATATCGAACAAACCATTGTCGAATTAGGTGATATATTTACTCAATTAGCAACAATTATCAATCAACAAGGTGAATCGGTTGATTTGTAAGAATAAAAGATCTTTCTTGTTTGTTCTTTTATCGAATTCATTGTTTTTCTTTTGAAAAGAATCAATCGAAATGTTGATGAAGCAAATGTTCATATTGAAGCTGCACATGGAGAATTATTGAAGTATCTTCGTACAGTTACATCTAATCGTTGGCTTATGATCAAAGTGTTTGCGATTTTAATTGTTTTCTTTCTAATATTTATTATTTTTCTCGTTTGAACAACAAAAGAAAACAAAAACTCACAATATTTATTTATTTTTCTTCAAATAAATCAATCGGTCAGAAAGCAAAAGAATCAATTAACTAAACCCGCGCATCAGATGATTGATCATCTGATTAGAATCTAAACGATATTTCATGTTTTTTACGTGCTATTGAAAGTACGAAATCGATTTCTGTATATTTTGTTTTTCTACGCGCCAAAAACAAACGTTTCCGCACCAACACGATTCAACTATATTTCGAACATGAAGAATATTTCGGTTTAAGCATGGCTTTAACAGATAAGAAATCTTCAATGATTGAATCACTTTCGTCGACAGTCAATCAACATTTAAATAAACTATTGAAATATTCACAAGAAACCGAAACGAAATCGTACGTTGATTCGAATGGAAACATTCGACAATATCGCCAATCGACTGAACGTGCGCTACTTGCACAACGAAAGATTTTCTTACGAAAAAAATTAGGCGAAGGTTCATTTTCATCGGTGAGAGAAGGTTTCGATCTATTTCATCAACATAAAGTTGCAATTAAAGTATTCGAATCGATTCGATGATAATGAAAAAGAACAAAACTAGAAAATTTGTTGTTTGATTTGATTAGATTGTCGATACGCAACGTGCATCGAAAGATTTTCAAGAGAAATTTCTGCCGAGAGAATTAGACATTTGGCCACGTGTTAATCATGAAAATATCATTAAAATCTACGATCATTTTATTGATTGTGGAAAAATTTTTATGGTAGGAAAACATATGTTCATCGACAGTACTCAAGTTTTTGCTTAATTAGATTCTTGAATTTGCTTCTCAAGGTGATTTATTAACTTACGTTCAACGTGTCGGTGCCATACCGGAACAAAAACGTACGCTTTGGTCGTATCAATTATGTGATGCTGTTAAATATCTTCATGAACTTGAACTTGTTCATCGAGATTTAAAATTAGAAAATCTCTTACTGGATAATAATGGTAAAATTCATTTGTTAATTCAAAATCATGATCTTTTCGTTTTAGATAATATGAAATTATGTGATTTCGGTTTTGCAAAAGATGTACTCAAATGTAAAGAATATCTCAGTAAAACCTACTGTGGTTCACGAGCCTATGTTTCACCTGAGATTCTACTTGGTTTGCCGTATGATGCAAAAAAAGCTGACATCTGGGCAATAGGAGTTATTTTGTACATATTCGTGACTGGCGTTGTAAGCATTTGAAAACAAGATTTAAAAAAAACGAAACATTTTCCATTGAATTCAGATGCCATTTAAAGAAGATAAAAACAATCAATTAATCTTAAAACAAGTTTGATAATTTCGTTGATAAAAAAGGAAAGGAGATTCGATTGTTGATATTTAGCATCAAAAACTGCAACTCCATTGGCCAAATGATGCTGATGATGAACATTCCGCTCGAAATCTCATCTTAAATATATTCACTTATGATTGGCAAAAACGACCGAATATTCATCAAGTGAGTTCACATTCTTGGTTGACAACAACAACAACAAGTTCGTCGAATAAAAATATTCCTACGACGACTTGTCGCACAGCAATCAAACGTAAAAGTCGTTCGTCTTAAACGAAAAAAAAAAACTCGTCTTATCTTTTTGTGTAACAGTGAAATTCGAAAGATTTTTCCTTTGAAAAAAAACAGAGAGAGAGAGAGAAACAAACAAAACTAAATCAATGTCATGAAAAGAAATCATTTTTTTTTGGTTTAAATAAAAAAAAGAATGTATAACATTGCGAAAAAAAAAATAATAATAATAATAATAAAAAATGTTAGCTTTCGGAATGTTAAATACTACTAAATAATTGTAAATTAAATAATTGGCATATATGCGTTTTATTTCGAAGATTTTTTCTTTTCTTCATTGAGACATGCGAGGAGAAATTCATGTCGATGTTTTTGACTTGCATGATCATGTAGAAGTGCAAATGATAGGACGTCTATGGCTGCATTTAATGTATGTCGTTGATTGTAATCGATTTTTTTCATTTGTTCATTTGTTGGCCAAGATTTTTGAAGTAATAAAAGAAATCGAAAGAAAAGATTACGGTCTTTAGCTTTTAATAGTTCGATTATAATCGAAACAGCTTTGGACATTTCATTGGATGGATTTAAATCATTGGGTATATGAGATTGTATGGATGTACCTGATGGTAAATGATAGGAACGATTCGATGATATTGAATTTGATGAGAGAAATATTCGATTTTGAATATCACGAGAGATTAATGGTTCAGGTAACGATCGAAAAAGATGTAAAAGTATCATGAACAAATCAATTGTTTTACATTGTTGAAAATTATAATTATGCTCATAGATTTGATCACGTATAGGTATTAAATCAATTGTATCTTGAATGTCATTATTAAAAATATTTAAAACATTTAAATCATCACGGATTTTTAAAGTATCAATAAGAAGAATATAGAGAGCAGGTGGATCGTTTTTCATTTCAATACAATTACTATGAGAAGACGGTGGACTCGTTTCAGAAGAATAAATATATTGTTTCGATTCGGTATTATAAAGAGGTGAAGGAAGTTGACTCAAACTTAAACCAAATGGTCCCATATCTAATGTAATATCTAATGTAATAAATGTATCAGCACCATTTTCGACATGAAGTATCAGTATTTCATTGATTTGTTTGCCAAATAACCATGCATATCGACTTTTCATTTGAAAACTAATATCAATCGATTGTTCATCGTTTGTCTCAAGAAAATAGGGTGAATTGGGTGTAAAATTTAAACAATCGAAAAATGGTTCGTCAACTAATTGTTTAACATTAATCGGTTGATTGGGTTTGAACATAGCCGATGGACATATTGTACATGTACATGAACATTCACCAATATTTTTTATTGTTAATGTATAATTCATTTGATCTAAATATCTGATATTATGAAAGACAATTGCAGGTACACGTGGTTCGACTTTAATCGTCGGTATTGAATCGTTATCTTCACGATCCAAATCACGAATTAATTTTTCTTTTAATGCATTCAAACGTTTCTCATCACATTGATATTTAATTGATATCAAATAGAAACCGCTCACTGGTCGATGATCACTAAATCGAATCGTTCTCGCACAATTATAACACAATGGTTCGATTTGATTTTGATGATGAATTTTTGTATGATATAAAATTCTGTCTGTCCACGATGGTGTTCGATTTTTTTCACTACTATCATACGTATCTGTATTAGGATCGAATTTATACGTTGGCAAAAAGTTGATATCAGGCTCGGAGTAATTTTTAAAAACACGTTTCGATTTCATTTCACAACGTAATTGATCTTTTTCATACAAGGGAACAATCGAAAGTTCATCGAGAGCTTTTCGAACTTGTTCGTTAACATGAGATATTCGATAGTTCATATCGCCAAACCAAAACACAATATCATGACCATTAATTTTCCACCTAAAACAAAGGCAAAATGAACAAAAAAATTGCGTTTTTTTTTCTCTTCGAACCATCGCGTTGGTGTTGATGTTTGGTTATTCGCGGTTGAACTATTACCTACAGCAGGCGCATACCAAATATAATCTTTTAATGAAGGAGTCGGCGTATCCGTAAATGTCATTCGTGATTCAATTGTCTGATAATCTTCGTTACGTTTTTGTGTTTGTCCATCACCGGATGCAAAATGACAATTAATAAAACATAGATCACTATCATAGAAACGAAAACGTATCCCGACGCCGCCTTTATTTCCTGCCATGCCCATGAAACCTGTTGGCACAGATGAACGTGAAATCGAAGTACAATTTGACATATGTGGCGAACGAACATAGACAAATAATAAAATGCCTAAATCAGATTTTCAAATTCATTGATTGAAACTTTTAAATTTGTTTACCCATGAGTCGAACACGATTAAGTAATTTATATTTGTCATCGTCTGTTTTAGCTGGATAGCATACTTGTATCGTTTTTCGTACGATGGATTCCCATTCATCTTCTTTTTTCTTATCATCATAAATATATGCTCCACCACTTGTATCAATTTCTTGAAAACCGACTGCGATTATTTCGGGTATAATATCTTTTCTTTCGCCTGAATAAAACCATTCTTCAAGTAATGTATTCGTAGGTGCTTGTCGATTATTAACATTAAATGTGCCAACAAAAATGGGAAATTGTTTGTAAGTTAAATATTCATCTTCATGTTCTCTTAAACGTTGTTCCAAACGTTTGTTTAAATTATTTGGTATCATTAAACAACGAACGAATATCTACACGAACTTGTTACGATTTTAGTTTGAAACTATTTTTCTACGTACAAAAAAAAATATAATTATATTAGTTTAGTTCCATATTTCTTTCAAAATGACATATTCATTATTTATTTATTCATTCATTCAAGATCGGTAATATGAATCATGTAGAACGTTCGATAGATGTCGAATTTGTATGCATAGACATGTTGAAATGATATTGGCCAATTGAATGATGTCCAATAGCTTTTGTTGTGTGTCGAAAAAAAAACGAGAACAAGAAGAAAATTAAAAGAAAAAAAAATATTCCAAAACATATCTTCATTGTTTATTTGTTGCAATTATCTTCATGGAGACATTTTCAGTGAAGATCTTTTGCTAAACTATCGATTTAGTCGAGTTTCTATTTGATTTAACTTTGTTTATTGTGAATGAAGAATAAACAGTCAACATTCGATCGATATGTTCGATGGTAAGAAGAAGAAAAAAAAGTCAATGTTTTAATTTTGAAAATCAAATCTTTCGTTTGTTTATTTCAATTCAGTTACTTCTTCTTCATCATCAACATCTGCAAACAAAGATTCACTACAACGTCCTATGTCTCAAACGGCAGTCAATGAAAAACGAAGAAATTATCGATTCTATGCTGGAGATCCGTATGAGATCGACATTTTTAAATTAACTTTTTGTATTTTACAAATTCTATTTAGAGCTATTCATCCAGCTGATAAACGTCTGTATGCAAATGGCGATTTCGAAGGAGTAAGACGAAAGTTATTCTTGTTACTTTATCGAAATCTTTTTCCGTAGACTCCATTGCATGTCTCTGGTTGTCCAGATCCACGTGACGTAACTCGTACTGATCGAGCATATTTTGATTTACCCGTACCGAAATTTAAAGTATTCGCTTTTTTGTTTTGAATAAATAAAATTGGAATAATTGCTTTCTTTTTAGCTTGATCGTTCTTGGGTTGGTGTTATTCCAGCTAAAGAAGTGACATTTCGAAATTTAAATGATAATATAACCAAAACATTTCTAACCGATATGTGCAAACGTTTCGGTGATATCGATGATTGTAAAATCTACTATGATCGACAAACGAAAAAACATTTAGGATTAGGAACAGTAAATTCAAATTCGACTTGTTTCGACTGTAGTTTTTCTTTTTTTGTTTCATTTAAAAAAAGGTAATTTTTAAAAGTACGAAAGCTGCTCGAGAATGTGTCAATGCATTGAATATGACGACGAAAATGGGTAGTACAATATCAGTTTCATTGGAAACATCGGGTCAAGAACGTACGAAACAATATGCAACATTAATTCGCGCACAAGAACAAGAAAAAGCTGCACAAGAAAAAGCTCTCGCTGCATCAGCAGCTGCATCTCCACCGCCGCCACCACCACAAACATCATCATCATCATCGCTCAATGATTCCAATTATCTTAAACAATCCGATCGTTCTCATTACTCAAATAATTACAAAATCAATAATAATAACAATAATAATAATAGTAGTTATTCGCAATCATCAAAATGTTCGTATAGAAACCAAAAAAAACAAATCTCTCTGTTTTCAGCATATTTATCTAAAAAATTAAATTTAAAATCGAAACGAAAATGTAACTACTAAATATGCTCTCGTGCTCGCTCGAATCGTTTCTTTCTTTCTTTCTTTCTTCTATTCGAATATTGAACTAATCGAAATCTATTTAGATCATTCGACATCATCTCGAAATCATCATGAGAATTCCGAACAATTTTCATTCAATCCTTACGGATCATTCGGTCATAATAGTAACAATCACAAATCATCATCATCACGTCGATCTCATCATCATTCACGATATCAACAATCACATTCCTCACAATACCGTCGACGACGAAAGCCAAGTACAAGTTCGAGAACATCATCATCATCATCACGCTCATCATCATCGTCGTCGTCATCGTCTTCGTCTTCATCGACATCAAATTCAAGTAAAACATCGAAATCTTATTCTCGTTCATCGTCATCGACCTCGTCGAGATCAAGTTATTCATCGACACATAGTCGACGACGGAAATCATCGTACGATTCGCGAACTAAAAATTCCAGACAACAAAAAGACGAAGAAATCCAACGGCCAAGTCTCGACGATCGTATAGCTGCTCTTTTCCAACAACATCCTCAACAAACAACATCATCATCATCGTCACTTTCATCGAAATCTCATCATCGTCCATCATCGAACGATGTTCCTCCGTCGAATATGTTTTCTTATCCACCTCCTCCTCTACCCAATTCTTTGACTAATGTCAGTGGTCATCATCACCATCAGCAATCCTATGGTGTCGTGAATAATTTCAATTTCTTCGGCAATTCATTTCCACCTGCGTCATTTTTAAATTCAGCTGGCGGAACAAATTGGCAAGATATGTTCAAACAACCACCGCCAACACCCTCATCATCATCGTCAACGACAATAACAACAACAACGACAACGATTAATAATTCTCTCAATGGTTTTCAACCGTTTGCACACGATGAACGAGAAAAGAAAACTCAAGAACTAACATCAACAGTAACCAATGTTGTTTCGAGTGAATTAATTGAAATTCTTCGACGTGATCTGGCCAAGAAATTAATCGAAACATTAGTTTATAAATCGATTGAAACGTGGTACGACAGCGAAGAACGAAAAGAAAAAATTCGAAAGATAAAATCAGCGGAAACTACAACTAATGAACAAACGAACATTTCTCATGAACAGTCAAATACAACGATTCAACATTCACTATCGAATCCTCTCGCTGAACGAACACCCGATGAAACAACATCAACTCCAATAACACCACAAACAGCGCCTGTTTTACCTTCGACATCGACAACTTCGACTTATTTCGAACAATTGAGAGATAACTCAGGTGCAATCGTACGACCACAAATGCCCAAAATTCCGACATTCAAAGTAAGTTCATCGTAGTATCGAATAAAAATCAATCGTTCTTTTTTTAAGAAACGAACCATTCCAGATGAAAAACCGGTTATTTCACAGAAATCTTCGACATCTGTCGAAAAGAAAGAAGTACAAAAATCGATTCCAACACGAAAAATATCTCGCAAACGTCTTAAATCGAGTAGTAGCGAATCGGAGAGATCACCATCGAATGACGATAGTCAGAGTCGAGATTCGATTTCGAATACAATCGAAGATATTTCATCATCAGATAGTAAAATAACAGCTAAAACTCCCATCGAACCAACAACACCCGAAGAAGAAGAAGGCGAAATTCGAGATGACGAAGAAGAAGAAACAAAATTACGACCTGTTACTCCTCCTCTTCCTCCACCACCACCACCACCACCATCAACGACGACGACAAAGAAAACACCGAAAAAACCGACATCACCCAAAAAACGAAAAATCGAGCAGATTAAAACCGAGCCACTGTCATCGGAACAGGATGATCTCGATAATAGTACATTAGCTAAACGAAAGAAAAAGTATGCAGAAAAAAACTTCTTTCTCTCTATTCGAATTTCGATGAATATTTTCTAGTACAACTAATCTTCAACAAATAACGAATGAAACTTCGACTCCACCCGTTCAATCGATAGCTAAGTCGTACAATCGATATTCGTATATTGAAATCGAACATGATTACGCTCTTTGGGCTAAACAACCTGTGCCTGTAGCTAAACGATTGACAATCGATGGTTTGCAAGATATGGGCGTTCAAGCGCCAATCATAGTCGTCCCTAAACCGAAATTTCCCGCTCGAGAACATGACGCTGAAATGAAAATCATGTATGAAATCAATCAAGGCGTCGATGACGAAGATATGTTGTATCTCAAGCAAAGTTTTCAAAAGTATTTCGAATAATTTTTGTCGACAAACGAAAAAAAAACAACGATTTTGAAATTTTTCTTTTGAAATAAACAAAAAGATTGTCCGAAGAAGGCCATTCAAGTGCAACGAAAACTCGATGGGTCGATCATCCTGCAACTCGAGATTCACCTTTCGTCAAACAATCCGTTCACAAACATCGAACCGGTATTCCTTCCTCTCTTCGAAAGTGAACATCTATCAGTTTTGACTTTCTTCTATTCGTAAAGGTTGTGCGCGAACTGAAGGTTATTATAAAATAATCAAAGAAGAAATCATCACGCCAATGAAGACTGCCGATGGTACTCAACATACGTCCGTACTTCCACAAGCTCTCGACACAAATCGTACGACAGGTGCTCAGATGTCGCGTGAATTGCGCAGTGAACATCGACGCAATCTCCTCGCATTGGGCGATGCAGAATTCGCAGATCATTTTAAATTTAGTCAATTAAAAGTAAAACAAAAGTTCATTTTCAATCTCAAGAAAAAAGAAACATTCTCTCATTCGACAATGTTTTAGTTACGAAAGAAACGTCTTCGGTATGCGAAATCGAGCATTCATTCGTGGGGTTTATTTGCATGTGAACCTATCGCTATGGAAGATATGGTTATTGAATATGTTGGCGAAACGATTCGGCAAAGTGTCGGCGATCTACGAGAGAAACAATATGAACTCGAAGGTATCAATTCGAATTATATGTTTCGAGTCGATTCGGATACGATTGTCGACGCGACAAAATGCGGCAATCTAGCGCGATTTATCAATCATAGTTGTGATGTAAGACATTTCAAATATCGTCGAATAGTTGATGATTTCTTTTTTCTTCATTCATCTAGCCAAATTGTTACGCGAAAATCATCCCAGTCGAATCACAAAAGAAAATAGTGATCTATTCAAGACGTGACATACGTCTCGGCGAAGAAATTACCTATGATTATAAATTTCCCTTAGAAGATCAAAAGATACCTTGTCGTTGTGGCACACCAACATGTCGTGGCTCACTGAATTAATCGATGTTTATTTTGTAAATTCATTTTTCTTTTTTTTTCTTTCTTTTCTTGTTGTTCGAAAACTAAACTTAATAAACAAAAAAAAAACGAGATCTCTTTTTTTCAAAAGAAGATTTTCTTTTTTTTTTTCTTTTTGTCTTTAGAATATCATCGAGTTGTTGTTATTATGTCTTTCTGTTTCTTTTCTTTTCTCTCTCGCCCTGTGACCATTTTTTTTTTGTTCAAGAAAAAAAAATAAAACAAAACACACAGAGAAGACATTTTTCTCATCAATTCAAATTGTTTTGTTTTAGTCCTTAGATTAGTTTCTTCGTCAGAAAATGTTTTGTATGTGTATTCAAAATACGATTAAGAAAGAGACAACAAAACACATACAAAACCTTCTCTATTTGTGTAAAAATTTTCTCTTTCTTTGTCTGTGTTCTTCTTTTGCTTTTTTTTGTATGTATTCAGATATTTTCCGTGATGGATCTTTTGGGGTATTGACGAAAAAAAAACAATACCAAATTTAATCAATTGGAGAATAAACAAAAATATAGATCGGTGTTTTCTTTTTCTTAAAGTTCGTTTAGAAATTCTTTGACAGCTGAAACAGCTTGTTCACTTGCATTTGGATAGATACCTTCGAAAAGAAAAATAATCCGAGACCTGTAACGAATAGATATTTACCGGGTAAACTGAAAAACGAATGCATAACACCTTTGACTAATACTAATTTTGTTTTAATACCAGCTGCTTCGAGTTTCTTTTGATAAACTAACAAAGACAAAATGAAAATTGAGTGTGAATGATTTTATTTTTTCGATCTTACGATAACTATCATCTCGAATCGGATCTAATTCAGCAACGATAAATAAACATGGTGGTATACCTTCGAATGAATCGTACAAGAGAACTGATGCTCGAGGATTTGTCTTGTCATTCTCATCACGTAAAGCATTTTGAGAAAACCTTTTCAATTAAAAATACAAAGAAAATTTCAATCAAAATCTAAATCTACCATTGGATGATCGGTGGTGTTAGAATATATTGAGGTGCTGTAAATTCCTTATAAGAATCGGAATTACCCGCGAAATCGAATGCACCATAAACAAGAATCTATTAACATTCGAACGAAAACGATCAGTTAATCTCTTTTGAAAGAATCAATACTTGAAAATCAAGATTTTTCACTGTATGACAAACAGATGCGGCGATTAAACCACCAGCACTATCACCTGCAACACCGACTTTTGTGTTTTCATTACCACCTGAAAAACAAAGTTTACCAATCGATAGACATAGGATCGTAGTTTTCATACCGTATGCAGATTTATTAGCAAGAATCTGTCGAGTGACTTCGCAAGCATCATCAAGCCAAATAGGAAATTTATGTTCAGGTGCAAGACGATATTCAACTGAAATCCAAACTGAATTTGTTGCACTAGAAAATATGTCAATCTTATTCGAATTTTCTCTTTCCGAAGAATATCTTCTACTCAGCCATTAAATTAACAATTGTTTGATGTGTTTTTCGGCTACCTTGGGTCCATCCTATTAAAAACAAATTAAATAAAAAAAAAGACTAACAAACGCAGACAAGATCATTTATACCTCCACCATGAAAATAAACAACTATTTTTTCATTTGTCACATTCACTGGTGTATAGATTGTAATTGGTATTTCTAAATAATAATTATACTAATTACGTATTTATTAATTAAAAATACAAAAATGTTAACCTGTCGTTTCATCGATTCGAATTTGTCTTTCTTCTTCGACACCTTGAAACTGTCCAATAAGCTTCTCATTAACTTTACCATGTACATCTTCACTTCGTTGACGCATGGCACTCAAATTAAGACCTTTCGGTGCTGGAAAATTAGCCGAAATAAATGCAAAATGATTTCGAGCTTCATCATTAAATCGTGTATCATCCCTATATGAATAAAACACTACGATGAAGACAAAATCCGATTCTATAATTGAAACTTACATGTCCGTTCTTTTTTTTTCACTCTGTCTCCCAAGCCTTGATAAAAAAACACTAAATAACGACATTTTAGCCAGTTTTTATATGTGTATATATCATCTTTTGATAAAAAAAAAAACGAAAAATACCATATTCGATAAGGATGAAAAACAAGTCTTCTTTTTATATATCACAAGATAAGTTAAGTTTTTCTTCATATGTATCAATTATTTCTTTTTTTTTGTCTATTCAGTAATAATAAAAGAATACAATAATGATTTCTTATTCAATAGAAATTGTATATTTTGAAAAAATCCTCTTGAGTAACAAATATTTGATGAGGATAATTATTCATTATTATTGAAATAAATCGACATTTTATTTGAGTGTCTCAAGAGATAAACATTAAAACAAAATGATGCATTTTTTCTATTGACATTGCACTTGAAAACTATCGGTTAGATAATCTAATAAAATCATAGCTCAACAAAAGAAGAAGAATAAAACTCAATAAATCACGTGCATTCTTAGCAGATTGGAAATCATGTATATTATCTTTGATCTTTGTTCGTATGTATGTGTATATATTCTATCTATTAATAGATTCTTGACAAAATAAATCTTTTATTTCAACATATAAATAGTATAAACAATAATAGACAGATCCATGGAAAGTACGAATGTCGATACATTAATGCAAACATAGAAAACAGCAGCAGTCCTATTATGAACGTTTGATCTTTTTTGTCAGACACACATAACTTAGCAAGACAAATAGAGAAGAAAGCGCGCACACACATGCATCGAGAAAATAGTTAAAACTCATCAATAACCAATCAATTATTATTGACAGAAGATCACGCGTGCATCGATTACATTTTTTTTTCAATTATATACCTGCCATCTTTCCATATGTATTCTCACGCACGCACTAATAATATATTTATTTATTGATTCATAACAGTCGATTGAGAAGCAAAGAAGAAGAAAAACTTGTCAGTCTTTTGTATGTTAAATGCATCACATCAAATAGAAAATCATTTTCAATGAGCCAAAGAAAAGAAGAAAAAGAAAAAGAAAAACCGCGACATCGATTCTTGTGCGCTTGTTGCTCTCGTCAAAATGAATGTGTTTATAATTTGTTCAATGTGTTAATTGCCATTGATTATTGTGTTTCAATATGGATTTCTTCTTTGTCTTGCCGTATAAACTTCAATTGAGTATGTTGAATGACGAGAAAGAAAAGTCATCTTGTTTAAACGACACATACTCATACAAACCATCTGGAGCCACTAACTATCACATCACAAGATGACAGACAGATAGCAACAGCTACTATCAATGACTCGTTTTTCTCATGTATTCATTGTTTGTCACTGATATTTGCCTCAAGGGACAACGAAAGAAATCTAAATCAATTGAACTTGTCATGAATCTCTATCTTTTTTCCTTTTTCTTCTTCGTTTGGTTACATATCATTCTTGGTTCGATTGATGATACCTGTTGATAATATGCTCATCAAATAGTGATTCATTCTAATGTGTATATATGTCTCTCGCCTCCTCCTTTTGCCTCATCATTCGAACCTAATTTGAATGTGTGAGCGAGCAGAAGAAATCATGGATAGCATATAAAAGAAACCCATCGATCATGCTTGACAATGACATCGAACGTAAGAGCGCGAACATTATTCAGTATAGATTCTTTCTTTTTTTCTTCTCCGTTGCAATCAAATAAAAGTGCGCTCGTTTCGGCAAGTGTATCCTGTTTGTATTACGCGAATGAATCGATGACAAAAACGCACTGAAGAGAAGAAAAAAGGCATGATCAAACTCTTGTGATAATCATTCGATATGCAAATACGTGCTTGTGTGCACTTCAACAAGAAACCTTTTCGATAAATTTTCTCTAATAGAGAAAAGTTACACCTTTTCATTTAAATAGAAAAAGAAATGCAACCGGATTTACATCAAACTTCTCTATGTTTTAAACATTTGCTAGTGTCATATCTTGATCAACATATATACGTATATATAGATGTGTATTTTGTTATGATTATCACCATTTTTTTCTGACATATGCCAATAGGCAGACAACACGGCCCATATAACTGTATTATGAGATTCTCTCGTCAGCTTGTTTAAGAGAAGAAGAAGAAGTTGTTGCTCGATTATTTTCACATATTGTATCTCGCTTTCTTGTGCCGTTTTTTTATTACTTACACAACCAATTACTATTATAGAAAGACGCCATAGACATACTTTCCTATTGGTAGTTGTGTAAGTAATGATTTATTTTTCTTTTTCTCTCTTTCTCTTTTTCTCCGTTTTGTATGTATCGACAAACGAGTTGCTAGAGGGTAGGGGGAAAAAAAGAATATATTTGGTAGTCGTAACTAGTGTACAAACAAGAAAAGAAAAACTTAATAATCGATCTTAAAAGAGAAGCAAAATTATGTCCTTCAGTGCATAAATGTATATGTATGTATCTTTCTCTCTCTCTCTCTGTCTTCGCTTGAATGAATATGTATATATGATTATACGAGTAAGTTTTCTTTTTTTTTCGACCAATGAATAAACAGTATTCTCCCGTTTTTTGCTTGTAACCAATTCTCTTTTCAACCGAGAGAGAAACGACGAGAGAAAAAAAGCGAGAGAGAGAGAGAAAAATATCCAGTGAACTAACAAGAGAGGACTCAATCAGACTAGAAGAGAGAAGTCAACTCTGTGTAACGACAACGAGAAAAGATAAACTTCGACAAGAGAGAGAGAGAGAGGGAAACAGATCAGTTGATACACATACATACCCATTCATATACAGAAAAAAAAACAAGACGAAGAAGAAAACGACGGAGTTAAGATTATCATTTGATCATTTTTATATTATCTTCTAAATAAGAAATAATGTATCACCCATCAATATGGCATCCTATTCAACCATTAGATATGGCTGCAGCATTTCGTACAATTCGACAAGCAACATCATCATCATCACCGAATTCAATACTCACAAGTCCAGAAAAGAATTCATTCTCAGCTGCAATGGCTGCATTCAATGCAGCTAATGGTGCTTTTTCAGTCAATACACTTTTAAATCAAACTTCACCTGATCATTTACGTTTTCCTTCAACGCATCCATCATTAACTGCTGCTGCTGCTGCAGCTGCAGCTCATCAACATCATCTTTTTTCAACTCTTTTTCATCATTATCCTTATGCAGCTGCATTTCGTCCTCTATTAAATGGTACCACTAGTACATCATCATCATCAGCAGCAGCATCAGTACCAACATCAGTCATAGGCAATGCAGGTCTATTAACATCGTCAACTAATTCAAATTCATCTTTATCATCGGCATCATCATCCGAATCGTCAGCATTTGTTCCTGCCGGAAAGAGATTTAAAGCTAATCCACATGATGAAAATCATTGTGAAACAATTTCACCATCTGAACGAAGCAGTGACGAAAGTTTTAGTAGATATTCAGGTAATTTCTTCTTGTTTTTTTATTTAACAACTCGAGCGATGACTGATTTCGCTTTTTGATTGGATTCTTACGATTGGGTGGGGCACATTAATTAACTAAAATAGAAACCTAAAGCAAGAAGAAAAAAAAATCAATTATCATTTGTTGTTTATCTATGCTCATACTTGTTTCCTGTCATAATCACAGTGTCTTGTGATTTTCGAATCTAACTGTGAGAATGATTTGCTATTGCATGAACAGCAACTCTTTTCAAAGATCAAACAAGATTTTGATTGATCGATCGATATTTAATCGAAATTCTTCTTTTTTTTTCTTCGTTTCTTTCTTTCTTTTTTGTTGTATTAATCAATCCCTTGAGGCTAAAAAAGCACTCGTCGTTTCACTTGCTGCTTTGGACTATTTGTTGATACAACTCGTATTTATTGAATTTTCTCGACAGGTTGACTTGAAGGAAAATATTCAGCTGTATAATCAAATTCTCGATGATTAGGCTATTTAGACATATGGTATGATAGTGATCCGTACACGTGTAAAATAAGTCATAAAATAATCAAACTCTTGACTAATGAGACGGAATGAACAAACAATTTCGATGATTTTTATTCTTCTTCTTATTCGCTAGAGAATCGATGTCGATCATCAGCATTCGATTTACAAAATCCGCAATGTCCTATTTGTCAAACGTCTTTAAATTCACAAGAAATGCATGCACATATTCAACATGAACTTGATACAATCGAACGTACACGACAACAACAAAAATATTCGTCAAGACGTTCATCAACACATTTAACTAATGGGAATCCGAAAGTATGTTTCTCATCGATCATTGACAATCGATTGTTTATCAGACGATCATTTTATGAACATAATAATCATTGTTTTTAGATTCTTCAAGAAAATACAATTAATAATATTGACCAAACATTTAAGACACGTTATGAAGTAAATATTCGAAACATTTTGTATCCTCTCAGTTGATTTATCTTTCAATTGTAGACATTTATGAGAGTAAGAACAAGTCGACAACAACGTTTAAACGGTAAGTTCGACATCGAAAAACAAAACAAATTCATATATATTTTTTTTTCTATTGTAGCAAAATTACAATTACATAATCGACGAGTCAATCGTCATGAAGCACGTAATTGTCCAATATGCTATCAATTAATACCTTTAAACACAGATGAAGAATATTTCTTCACTCATGTTCAACAATGTTCTCGAAAAGTAAAAAAAAAGAAGAATCACATCGATCGTATTATTTCTCTTTCTTGTTTTAAGCGAGAACAATTAGCAGCTAATGCTGCTCTTGCTGCGCTAGCCAATCAACATCGTTTATCATCGACACCTCCACCTTTAGTTATCCCACCCGTACAAGGTAAAAGAGCGAGTCGACATTGAGATATATATTCGTAATCATTTTAACAATAGATGATCCAGATGTTAATGTCGTCGATATGGATGATAATGTCGAAGGCGATGACAATCATAGCAATCGACAAAGCACAAACGAAACAACGAATAGTACAGCCGATCAAAGGTAATATTCGAAAAGAAAACATTAAATAAACAACATACTTTTTGTTGTCTAGCGATGATCGATGTCAAGAATCATGTAACAGTGAGCAAAGGTAATTGTACATATGCATAGCCCCTAAAATGATTGTATGTTTTGTTTTTAAAGATTTTCTCCATCAACACAAAAAAGTGATATGCTCTATTCATCGAATGTAGCTGAGCTTGATCCTCCGAAATGTGTTGTTTGCATGGTGAGAAAAATTAATGAAAGAAGATTATTGAAATGTTCTTTTCTTTTTCTTGTTGGAATCTAGTAGGAATCGTGTATAAAACCATGTGTATCTCTTGTTTGTTGGCATATTAATTGTGAAGAATGTTGGTTAAAATATCTTAATGAAAAAAATGTTTGTCCACAATGTAATTCAAAAACAACATCCGATAAACTTCGACGAATTTTTTTAAATAAAATAACAAAATAGAAGAACATTTTCGTTTCTTTTTTCTTTCTTTCTTTCTTTCTGTTTTTTTTTCGTCTATCCTCTAATTCTGCTTTCTTTCTTTTCTTTTTCTTTTTGATTTCGTATGTATTTGTCGTGTAAAATAAAACAACGTTATTTTTTACGATTAAACTCTCTCATCTGACAATCATTTCTCAATGGATATCCGTTTCTCATTATGAAACAATTATTAAAAAGAAAACGAATGACGTTCGGAAATCATGACAGTTTATATATATATATGTTTGCACCTGCTGAGTGTTAAGAAACCGAATTCATTCGAATACATAGTTTCATTTGTTTCGAAACGTAATGACGAATCAAGCAGCTAGTTACAATGATGTACGTGAAGGACAACCACGAGTAACTGTTCAAAATGAAAATGGCGTTCGAACAACGACGACAACGACTAAACTTGGACCGGATTCGACGGAAAAACCTCGAGAAACAGTCTCGGTTCGAACGATTCAACATCCTGACTCAACAGAAACGATAACTGTGACAGAAAAAAAACTACCTCCGATTCGATATACCGAAACGATTACAAGAGAAAAAATGCCGAAAAAAGTTCAAATCGCTCGAAATACACCGCCGAACGGACCTGCAACGGAGGTTCTACGTTCGATTAACATACCACCAACACCACAGAATCCAAAAACAGTTCGTTGACTTGAAAATCCATTCGATTTTTATTTGAAATTTTAAGGTCGTTCAACGTGAACGTATTGTTGAAGAGCCTGATACGACTTACTATCCGCCTGCACGTCAAGATCGTGTTATCGTCACTCAAACACCTCGTATCATTCGACAGAATATTGAACCATCAACAACAATCATTCGTGAACCAACACCAACAACAACTTATCTATCCGGTCCAACGTCACGTACGACTCGTGTTGTCGAAGTTCGTCAACCGCCATCACCTGTCATAGTCGATGTTGCTTCACCACCATTGACAACAACAAAACGAACGACGTTTATCAACGATGATCAACGCACACTTGTCAACTATCAAGATGATTATTATTCGACACGTCGTGTCGGTCGTCGATCGGATTGGTGTGGCGATTGTGCAACGGATTGTTGTAGTTGCAGCTGTTTTGATGATTGTTGTGGAACAACAAATTGCTGTCGAACGAATTCATTCGCACGACGAAAAGACGTCGTTTCCTATCGAACACGAGTAACAAAGGATGGTCGACATGTTCGATATCGTGTAAGTTCGATAGTTATTTGTTGTTTTTTTTTGACACATTAAATTAAGTTTTTCTTCGCATCAGTGTGAGACAAGAAGCAGGAGGAGGAGAAGAAGAATGCTAGAGTTTTGTTTATTTGTTCATTAACGCGTTATATGTTTTTTCTTTTTCACCTTAAATCATATTCGAACAAATGTGTGACAATTCAAATCAACATACAAAGAATGTCGATTGAATTCGTCACCTTAACGATTCTACTTTCATAATTAACCCTTGAACTTATCGAAATTCTTCGTTTCATCTAGAATGCTGATGTACCAGGCTATCGTTGTTGTAATTGCTGTACAGGTTGGTGTTCTCGTATATGTCCATGTTGTGCATGTCTCGAATGGTTCTGTGCTTGTCCATGTTGGCTATGGCTTTGTTGTCTTCTTCCACTCCTCCTCGGTCTTCTCGGTCTATCAATTGGTCTACTCACACAATTACCTTGTAAGTACACACGTTTTTCGACTATTTTCGTTGTCTTGCTAAGTAGTTAGCTTCATCTTAAACATTCGAATAGCTATCAGATCTAATTCAAATAATAATAATGTTGAAACATTACGTGTAATTAAACAAGAAATCAACGAAACATGGTATATTTATGGTCTTGATCAGCCATGTGACCCGACTAATACTATACCATCAAATATTGTCACATTAACAACATTAATTTTATGTGGTGCAACAACAACAAGTTGGGCACGTATTATACAAGCAACAACCGTGATAACTATTAGTCAAAGTTCACGAACAATCGTACTAAATCCTTTTCTTTTTGTCTTCTTCATTTGTATTTCGTTTTTTCTCTGAAACAAAAACACATACACACACACAATACTTTTCCATTAAATCTCTTCTTTCAGCAATCAATTCCAATTCGAATTCGAATTCCAATCAATACAATGAAATACGTGTAACACAAACATATAACACTGTTCTTGCTGTTCTCGGTGAAAATGCTATTTGTCAACCCGATCGAAATTTACCCGGTTCACCGTTGTATTGTGATCAAACAACAACGAGATTTTCTGTATCAGGTACATCATCGTCAAGTACAGTTTTTGCCGTTCAAGTCAATCAAAGTGATCGTTTAGTGTTCGATTTTTATTTTCTTTCTATTCTTTTATTTCTCTCGATTTCTATTCAATATTTTCGTTTGTTTGTTCGAGCATTTTTTTGAAAACAAAAATAAAACTTTCAATGACTTGTCAAGCGCGTAAAATTCAAAATGAGAAATTAGATTTGAAATATTTCGATAAATATATTCAACTCAATGACATCGAAAGTCAACTTGAACATCGTCGAAATGATTATCGAACACGTTTGGAATACTTACAAAAACGACAAGAAGCTTTACACAATCGAGAAATTCAATTTAAAGAAAAAATCTTAAGGTAAAATCTCGTTGAATCGAAACGGAAAGCAGAAAAAAAAACGAACGTTTTCTTGTTTAGTTATGAAGTGTATATTAAAGTATGAGAGAGAGAGAGAATATTCGATGATTGTATTTGTTTTTAAGGAATTAGCTATGAAATACGATCGATCATTGAGACGAATCGATGATGAAAAACAAATTTTGCATAGTAAACAAAGTGAAATCGAATGTTTAAATTCTGAAATCGAGAAGAAACACGAAGAAAAACTTGAATTAGAAAATCTTATTTCTCATTATCAATCACATTTTGATCTTCTTACTCAAGTGTCGACTTTTTTTTGAACAAGTCTTTGAAAAGACACAAAAAAATGTGAATTTCTATAGATTGTCGATCAAAATGATCGTTTTCAATCGATCGATGAATTAATCGAAAAATTCGATATGCTTCACGCTAGTTATGAAGTAAATTATCATTTTCTCTAATTTGTTCTCTGTTGAAAGAAAATATTTTTCAAGAATATTCTTTTGACAGTTAAAAATTCGAATGAAGAATTAAATAATCTTCAACGAAAATTATTATTAACTGTTGAAGTAAAGATTTGAACAAAATTTCTTCTTATTATTATTATTGAGCTAAAAATCGTAGAAGAAAAATGCGAAAATTTCCTCGTTAAATAATCGAATTCAAGATTTAGAACAAACATATCAACAAATTCGACAGCGTACCGAGAAAATTCAAACAGAAATTCGTAGTTATCAACAGATTTCAACCAAACATATGACAGAAATTGGAGCAATGAAAATGTTCGATAAACAAAACTTGATATTGTTTCATTCTATTCAAAATTTTCTTTAATCAGAGCCGTTGAATCGATGTTTGATCTCGTTAAAAAATACAGTCATTCAAGTCGAAAGAAGAATTTGAATTCAAACGAAGACAATCTATTAAATAAATTAAAACAAGTTGTGACTTTCAATCGATCGAGTCTCATCGAAATAAGAATTGAAAATTATTTCAGATCGATATCTTTTTTAGTGATCTAGTTTATTATGTTGAGTATGTGAATAATAAACCGAAGAAAACTCTACCGATTGAAAAATCAATTCATATCAATGAAAAACCGATTGTTGAAGAAAATAATCAATGGCGAATCAAATGTGATATTGATCAAGGTGAACAAGTATTCAGAGATAATAAACCAGCTTATACTTCATACAAAGTAATTGATTTTCTCTACTTATTTCTTTTTTTTTATTCGAAATTGTGATTTAATAAATTAGATTCGAGGTGAAGATAATCGAATGTATACAATTCAAATTGCTCCATTGAAATCATCTCAAAGTTTATTGACGAAACAGTCGTCGATATCGATGATTTACAGTGACAAAGTTAAGAAGAAGATTTCGTCAGGACATATGCAAAAAAGTCTCGAAACTCGTAGCAGTGTGAGATTTTCGAAATCAGATTTAACTAGTTGAATTTTATTCAAATATAATAACAAAAATATCGATTCATTGTTTTGTTTTTTTTGTCTCTATTGAAATAAAAATTTTAATTTGAGTAAATATCTCATTCGAACTTGTTTCGAATCGTAGACAATATATTCGTTATAATTCAATGTATAACCTTTTGGATTGATCACATTTGTAGATTCGATCGGACCCATTGGAACGATAACTCCATCGTTTCTAATTGAAAACAAAATGAGAAATTAAAAAATAAAATAAATTTTTTGAACATACAATGTCACAGCAAATTCAGCATTGGGTGCTGTTGAGCCTAAACCTTTCACACTTGTGCAACCTTCGGGTAATCGATGAGCATTATTATCTGCGTGAAGTAATTCATTCGATTTGCCCAATGCAACCTAAACAACGGATTTTCGAATTCGATAAAATTCGTTTCTCTTTAAAAAAAATCATATTTACTTCCGAAAGTAAAAGAACGCCCGTATTTTTACTCGGGGTTGGATAACAATAATTCGCACTTTTGCTACTCATATCAGCAAAATACAAACCTTTGCCAAACATATAACCAGTCTAAAACAAGGAATTGAAATTCAATCAAAAAGAAAACGACATATTTACGTACCACAGGTGCTTCTGGTGGTGCTATACGTAAACCTTGACTCATAATGCCGGCGAAATTTGTCAAACGAGAACCATGCCTATGATATTTCATGAAATAAATCATATGAAAATTCGTTGATCTATCTTCTTACCAAAGAAGCATTCGATTTCCTACATCTTTAAAATCGTTCTTTTCATTTTCTCTATCGATTTCAAAGATTTCCTCGATCTGCATTTTGTATTGTTGATGCGTTGGCGCATGTGTTGATTGTAAATATTTATTAATTATATCGAACATTTCATCGGTTTTCTCAATTGGTTTCAATTGACATTTCAATTGTTCATATTGTTGATCGATTGGATTCAATCTCGTATTCATGTCAATATTTAATGTTGTAAATGCAATTTCAATTTCGTCCAATGCTTCGAGTAATTCAATTTCTTTTTTCAAATGTTGAATTGTTTTAATCAATGGAGGTGTACTACGACCGAATTCATGTGGAACTAAATTATCATTCAAATAAATTCAAAACATAAAATGCCAGTTTTACTTCGTGTGTAGTACGTATTATTAGCTTCGATAAAAGCCGAACTGAATTTATTGATTCGAATAAATTCTTCGATTTCTTTCAAAGCTGTATAACCAGCTTTGATTTGAGCCGGACTCAGTTTTCCTGAACAAGATCATGAACAGATTTCGAAACAAAGAAAGAGAATTCTATACCAAGTGGATTTTTTTGTGCATCAAATTTCATTTCTAATAAAGCTTCTTCCATTGCACGAACACTACAAATTAATTCAATGAGTTTTTGTAGACGTTTGTCAAGTTTTGATTCGGGCATTGGCAAATTTTTCAATTGTTCAATAGTTGCTAATTGTTTTTCATTTTCTTTACACGATGACTATTCAAATAATAAATAATTCTACAGTCGACTTTCGAAAAAATCAATCGACAACATACTGAAGGATTATAATCAAGTTTAACATAATCATATTTGCCTGGATATTTCGTGAATGTATCACGATAGTAGAAATCATTTCTTGTTTTATCACTAAATCTATTTTTTGTTCGCGACAATTAAATCAACATTTATGAACGAATAGTTATTTGGTTACTTTTGACAAAAGAATCGTTTTGCTTCATCTAAATCTGTGCCATAATGTTCGAGATTGCTCTGTCCTGTATAACCAACTCGTCCCCTAAAAGAAACATCAAAAATACAAAATATAATCTTAATTTTGAAATGTTACCAACGCAACCATACATAATATTTCTTCGCATTATTTTCTTCTAACAATTGAATTAAATAGAATTTATTATTATTATTTCCAACATTAGTCTAATTATAAAAACGAAAAAAAAAAGATAGAAAAATTATTTTTTATTTCTAAAAAATCTACTTGATTTAACATGCAATCGAAAACATCATTATTTTCGACATAAATATGCGCCTTATCGATCATAGTTCGACATTCAATATCGACTGGAACTTTACCAATAACTGTTGTTATTGTTCTCATGGTGCTCTTTTCGATTGGCATTGATTTCGATATAGGACGTTTCTTTTTCGTTGAATCGAAATCATCACCACTGAGTTCACGTTTATTCGAACTTGTTGAAACATTCAATGGTAATTTTGCCACTGAAAAATAAACAGTTACAAATCGAAGATTTTCCTTAGATACAAACTCGATTTAATTCGATGTATCTTTCGATTTGATTTTGTTTCGATCGATTTTTTCAAATCTATTTCATACGATTGATTATTTGAATCAATGGAAATTAAATCTTCATCATTATCAATTGCTTTTGCTATTTCAAGCATAATTTCAACATTATAAACTAACCATTTTTGTTGTTCATTTTGATATTCGAAAACATAAAATCCATTTCGATCGGAAAATTCAATACAAAGACGAATACGACGAAGAAATTTCGTTTTCTGATTGATTTGTGTCATTGTTGGAAATTTAATAATCATAGTTATTTCTTCAGTTTGATTGATAGCCACTTCTTTATCTCCTTTTTCAAAGGCTTTTGAAATTTCCTGTTGAATATCCAAAGGATATTGTTGCCAAACACCTCTATCACCTTCCCATTCCCATTGAACCGATCGATTGAAAAGACTTGTTGCCATTTTGAATTCTTCAACAATTTCAAATGAATGAATCTATAACTATAACAAAGTCTTTGTTTGTTCTATTGGCTTGCGTTCGATTCATAGTCGACAGTAGACGACATCTTTTATTCTAAACATTCAATTACAAGCAAATAACTTTTTTCTTGGAAAATAAAATTTAAAAATCAGTTTTTTAATTTCATAAAAACTAAATATGATATTTAAATTTACATTGTTAATAAGATTCCTCTAGGTAAGCAACATTACAAATGAATGATTGTGATTTTAATTTAATCAAACTCAAAATCAATACAAATTCTTTCCCAATATGACACATTCAAGTTCTGATTATGCATTGAATTCATCTCGACGAACTAATCGAAGTCAAAGTGCAGTAAGACAAGTTCAATACTCGTCGTGTTTCTTTTCTCTTTACGTCATTTCAATAGATTCAAATCTATCGTGAAAATGTTCCCAATAAACATGAAGAATATCTTATTCAATTACAAGAACGTAATCGTCTATTAAAAGCCTATCAAAATCAACGTCAACCAAAGAATAAAAATCTACAACAACGTGAAACAGGCTTTCAATTGTATCTCAATGGAGCACATAGTACCCCGAAAAGAAAGCCAGCATCGATATTAAGTATGAAAAAAAAACGATTCAATCGAAATGAGTTCGAAATTTGATTTGTTTTTAGCTGGACAAACTCAACGAATGTTAACACCTTCGCCTTGTTTTGCTGATTTTTCACTGCCTACTCCTTCGAACACAACTCAACAAGGTGCGTCTCTTCCATCGAGTAATCGTCGTCGATGGGCTCCAACTTCAACAACTAAAATCAAAACAGCCGATGGTTCGATCATTGCTGATATCGATCAATCAGTGCTTCCAACAAATAGTAATAAACCTCCATTGCCTCCCTATTCGAAATCTTTATTCAACGATAAACAAACTCAGTCAATCACATCTAAACGTGCAGTCAAATCCGCAGGAACACCCAGTGAAGCATTGCCGAAATCAGCGTGGAACGATCATGTTATCGAACTTCATGCCAGTCAAATCGGAACAATGACGTCAACTAATGAAATACCGTTGTCACAATTTAAACCGACGACAATCGATCAAAGTTGGATGCCGAATTGGTTCAACAAGACGAAATCAAACGATGAAATCGAAGAAGGTTCAAAAATTTTTTTTCTTAAATAATCCTCGAGCTTATGTCACTTTTTTTCATTAGAATACGCTTCTGATTTCGAAGAAGAAGAAGAAGAAGAGGAAGAAGAAGATCATAATAATCATCAATTATTAAGCCGTGTTTGTAAGCTTCTTTAAATTCAAAATGTCAAATTCAATTAATTTTTCGTTCGTAGCACTATCGTTTGACGACATTCCTTCTCTCGTAAATCTCGTAAGTTAAACTGATCGTTGATTGAGTATGATTTTTGTTTTCTTATTTAAATTTAAATTTAGTCGATGAAAATAAACGAGAAAAATACATCTCAAGAGCACGCCTCTCCATCGGTTGGTTGGTAAGATAGTTTTTTTTTCTTTTTTTTTTATGAAATAAAGAAGAAAAAAAAAGAAAATACGCCAAAGGACGAGACTCTTTTGCTCTTGCACTAACGACAACTACATAGAAAAAAGAGGAAGGTACCTTGACAACGGTTAGAAGAAAAAACGCGAGAAAGAGACAAGTGTTCTTCAAAGAATTTAACTTTGTAAAAGATATTTTATTTTGTTACACGTGTCCTTCATGTATCGACGAGATGATATATCGAAAAAGAATCGCTATAATGTTCCGAGATCGGGTAGAAAATAACAAAACGCTATTTCTTTAAACATTTGTTTTTTTTTTAAATCAAAAGGCACTCGACTGACCGGAGGCGAACCGATGAGAGCTAATCAACAATTATCGATCGTTGGAAATCGACCAAGAGCAAGAGTTATTGATAGTATCGACTTCGAGAATTTTCTTCAACCAAAGTAAATCAATTCGATTTCGAAAAGACAAAAACCAACAACGAGATTTTCATTTCAGAGAAGTTCATATTGATTCGCCAATCGATGAAGAATATTCACAATCATCAAGTCGACAAAGTCCATTTCGAGATGACATATCCAACGGTAGACTTGTTTTGTCTTTGTTCTATTTAAATTCAACCTCAAAATTCATTCATTCAGATCGAACCAATTCCAATACAGATTGGTTAGAAAAATCTATAAAACAAATTTCTCTTTTCTCTCGACGTCACCGTGGCATGGTTGAAAGTATATTTCAAACATACAAACGAGACATATTCTCTTCAATAATTCATTCATTCTTTACAGATGAACCCATTGACGAGTATTTTTCCAGTAATAATTCAAGCAAACATGAAAACGATTACGATGAAGAACAGTAAAATAAAAATAACAAAATTGTGAATTCATTTTTCTTTTGTTCTGTTTTTATTAACAGTTTTTCCATTCCGGAACTGCCGAGTGGTCAACAGTTAGTATTGAATTTGAAAGCAACATGGGGCGATAGACATTACATTGGTTTGAATGGTATCGAAATATTTTCGAGTGATGGTTACCTTGTAAAAATTCGAAAAGTAGAGAATTTTGTTTTTTATAAACCAAAGAAAAAACATTTTCTTATCGATAAAGATCAGAGCCGATCCAGCTGATATAAACGATCTACCTGAATACGGCAATGATCCTCGAGTGGTAACAAATCTAATCGATGGAGTCAATAAAACACGAGACGACATTCATATGTGGTTGGCACCGTTTACATCCGGTCAAAATCATTTCATTTACATGACATTTGAACATTCAGTACAAATTGCAATGATAAGAATCTGGGTAAGATAAGAGAACAAAAATCTGATTGTTGACGAATTCTGTCGGTTTAGAATTATAATAAAAATCGTATTCATTCAGCACGAGGCGCTAAAGATGTTGACATAACACTCGATGGTCGACTGATTTTCAAAGGAGAAATTCGTCAAGCTTGCGGAAATATTCAACAAGCAAATGATCCGTCAGCATATGGCGAAGTTTGTTCATTATTTTTGTTTTTGAATTGATTTTCTAGTTTTTAATCATTAACGTTTCTAGACGATTTTATTTACAACAGATGATGAGATCTTAGAAAAAATATCGACATATGATGAAATGTATGTTGATCAAGAAACAAATCCAGATGATGATGATGACAGTCAACGATCGAACTCAAATCGACCGCCAACTGTCGGAACTGATGTAAGCAAATGAAAATAAAACCTCAATTGTTAAACAACTAGTTCTTTTTTTTGTTCTTTATCGATCAGATTCGACCAATGACTCGTGCAATATTACGACGACCTTTTACGGCTATGCGTTCGGCAAATGACGATCACGTACCGATGTATTACGGCAAAAGTAAGAAAACAAGCGGAGAAACAAAATAACACAAATCAATTTTCGATTAGAATTAATTTTAACAATAACAGAAACATGGGGCGATTCACATTATTGTGGTTTAACTGGTCTTGAAGTTGTTGATATCAATGATGCTGATTGTGTTATTCAATCGTACGAAGCTCGTCCACGTGACATCACTATTCTTCCTTCGAATGCTCACGATGTTCGAACACTTGACAAGTAGATATCGATGATTATTTTTCATATCTCATTGACATTTGTTTCGTTTTCTAGATTATTCGACAATGAAAATGTGACTTGTGATGATAGTCACATGTGGTTATGTCCATTTAGTCCTAAGGAACGTAATCGAATCATGATTACATTGAATGTTTCGAAGAAATTGCATGGTCTACGTATTTGGAATTATAATAAATCAAGTGACGATACATATCGTGGCGTAAAACGATTGCATGTTCAGTTGAATGACAAGATTATTTCGCCGAAACGAGGTTTTCTTATTCGACGTGCGCCTGGACATTGTTATTTCGATTTCGTACAAGAAATTGTCTTTGCTCACGCTAAAACACAGCCGGAAAATACTCAACACAAGTAACGATTGTTAATCAAAACATTTTTCAAACGCATGTTTATCTTCGTTTAGACATATTTCAAAAGATAAACATGACGATGATTCTGATGTATCGATGCCAAATGGATGTAGGAACTAGTTTTTGTTTATTTGAAAGAAAACTTTCGTTTTTCGATTGTAGTTATCTATGAATTTCAATTACATTCGACTCATGGTGATGCTTATTATATTGGTCTTAATGGTCTAGAATTTTACGATGAATACGGTGAATTAATCGGCTTAACTGATCAGAGTAAAATCTTGTTTTTATTTTGAATATTCGACCTTTTGTTGTTGTTATTTGAAAAGATATTGCAGCTTATCCACAAAGTGTGAATAGTCTCAATCCCGAGAGTGAAGATGATCGAACACCGGAGAAATTAATCGACGGTGAAAATGATGAAATCGATGGATCACATTGTTGGATAGCACCGATTTTACCCAATATTGTACGTAGATTAAAACAAAAACGAATAAGAACATGCAAAAATAAACTATTCATTTTTTAATAAAGATCAATCGAATATTTGTTATTTTCGATCGGCCGACATCAATTTCGATGATTAAAATTTGGAATTATGCAAAAACACCTTCGCGTGGTGTTCGAGAGTTTTCTGTAAGATTTTTCTGTTTAATTTTTCAAATTATTCATCGATTCGATTTAGTTATTAGTCGATGATTTACTTGTTTGGACAGGTATTCTCGATAAAATGACGGGCCATCATCGAACCCAAACGCCTTTCAATACGATTCTGTTTTCAAACGAGCGTATTCTTACTGAACGTGAAAAACAAACAATTCTTGAGAATAAAAATTCGTCGGATAATCTAGCCGGTCAACTTGCCTCTCGGGATCATTCAGTTGATTACTGTAAGAAATAAATTTCCGACAAAACAAACTATTGCTTTTTTTGTCTTGTTTAGCCAAACGACCGACAACGTCCGTTCCTCGTTCGCACAGAAGACATTAACCATTCAACTTCGTCGGTCAGATTTTCATATTCAAATATTTCTTCTGTTTGTTTTTTTTTTCTTAATTTATTTAAATAAAATGAACTAGTGATCACGTGAAACCGTGAGAAAACACTGTTGAAACGAGAAAGAGAGAGAGAGAAACAATATTTCACTGGGAAAAATCCAAAGGTCACATCTGACACAAAAAGAAAACAAAACGATTTGATTTATTTATTTATTTATTTATTGAAGTACTCATAATTGTCGAGAGATTAGATGTCGATGTTGGCATCATATAACCACGTGGTCGAACGAGATAAGTCGTCATATTGCCTTTGCCTTTGACATAGATCGGACCACGACATTCACAGGGATAGCCATTTTCGAAGAGAACTCGTTGAGTTTCTTCGGGCACCTTTTAAAAATTTAAAAATTCTCATATTTATCATTCTATTATCGATTTCGTTGAACTTACATGAATACAACTAACAACACCTGTACTATCCATACGAGATGCTACATTCACTGTATTTCCCCATATATCATATTGCGGTTTTTTGGCACCAACAATACCTTGAAAAAAAAAACAAATCGATCGAAAAATATCAATGAGAATGTTTTTTTGTTTTGCTACCAGCAACCAATGGACCATTGCACATGCCGACACGTAATTTAAAATCATTGAAACAGTCTCGATTGATACCTTCGAGTACAGCAACCATTGAAAATGCGAATTCAGCAAGTGCAACAACATTTTGATTGTATCGTTCTCTTGTCTAAATAAAAATCAATCGTCAAAAAAAAACAAAACAAAAAACGATACGAAATCTACCATTCGATGTTCAGCACCGGGATTTAAGCCAGCTGCAGCCATATATGTATGTCCGATAGTCTTGATTTTTTCTACACAACTAAATTTATTCTTATCCAATAACTAATCGAATGAAAAATATTTCATTTTCACATTATTCTATTCGAAATCAACAAACTTTATCAAATTCAGCGATGATTTCATTTAATAATCTCAAACATTCGAGGCCATCATTATTTGCATGTGATTGAACATAGAATTCTTTGAAATTCGGTATCGATGCAAACATAACAACGACATTGTCATAACTTTCATGATAGAGACCCTTTGAAAAACAAACAATAAACGACCTAACTCATTAGACAATCTTACTTGACTCATATTTTCTTTAATAATAATTTCCGCAACATGTTTCGGAAGGATATTTTCAAGTAAAAGTCTACTAATTGTACTGACGGTCTCAACTTCATGTTTTTCATTTTGAAATTTAACTGTCCATAATAAATCCAATCGACTCATATATTCAATCTAAATAAGAAGAATAAATAATCAATCGATATTTATTTATTTCTTCTATCACTTACACGTCGATCAAGTGCAATGAGTAAAAGAATAAAAAAAATGACTCCACATGTTGTTTGATATAGTAACAAACTACTTGTTAAACCGTAATGATTCGCTATAAGATTATAAATATTTGAGTAATAAGAATAAATAACATAGACTGTCACAGTTAAAATCATAATAAAAGCTTTAAGAAGAAAATAAAGATGCATAAATGATGATATCGTTAATAGAGTTAATTGAAGAAGTAGAATGTGATATTCGAAATGTGGACATATTTCAAAAAAATTCGGATTATTCATTGATGAAAGAATGACGTTCGAATGAATTGGTACAAGAATCGTCTAAAAAAAACAAACATTTATTCGAATAGAAAACACAATGCTTTCATCTACTTGATTGATATGATTCTGTGCAAATGAAAAATTAGTTGTCGACAATAAAATATCATTTGTGATCGATGCATTATTATTATTATTATTATTATTATTATCTGGTAATTGATTGAGCTCAAGTATCGATGACCAATTAATAGTAAATAGAGTTAATATACAGATAAAAATTAAAATAAGACTAACGGGCAAACGAATAAGATAATAATGTGTTACTAAATAAGTCGATCGATTGAGTAATGATCGATGATTTTCACGTTGTAACTAGGTGAATAAATGAATCAGATTTTGTTTTTTTTTCTTTTTTTTGAAAATCTACTTTCGATAAATCAATAACACATAGAAGACCAGCTAAACCAAACGAACATAGGCCAGCAATAATCAAAATAAAATACAAGGTATTTCTTCAAAAAAAAAACAAGAAAGATTTTCATTCGATGAAATGGAATCGAATTACTTTTCGAAAATCAACGCTTGAATGATTAAAATAATTGTGAATAGACAAGCAGCATTGATAACATAGAATTTATATCGTATTTCCGGTAGTGAACGAAATAAACTTTCAGTTGCTTGACGATTCTCTTCGTCATCAGCGAGACCTTTACTTTCTTTGTCCGATTGTTTAGTAAATTCAAGTGTTATGGGATCAAGATCTTTGATTAATTGTTGATTTCGACTAAATGAATGAATAAATAACTATCAGCAAGATGAGAATTTTTGTACACGTACGAACAACTCAACGATGTTGCTAATGGTTTGAGATTATCTTCGAGTAAAACAAAACTTTTCGCTGCATCGGACTTATCATTATCAGCAAAACGTTGAAGCGCAAATGGAGTTTCATTAGCCCATGTATCCAATAATTTCTGCATTTTTTTACTCGATTTACGTGTATCACCTCCACTGAAAAAAAAAGACCATACAATGTTCTTTTTATACTAGATAAATAATTTACTTCATCATTAATGAATTCTGAGGATTTGGTGCATCACGTGGTACAATAAAATATGTTTTTATGCCCAATTTGGCTATGTAACTATCTCGTTCATGACCATTGCCTATTTCGACATCGAACTCATTGCCTAAATTGAGCAATGTACTTTCCGATATATGTACTCGTCTAAACATTGAACAAGACAAATAAAACGAACTGAAATCATTTAATTTCATACCCAGGTATGCCACCAGCTTCGATATGATTTGCAAGCGTAACATCATCGGACCATGTATCATATTGCCATTTTTTAAGTCCTAAAACTCCACATAAAACTCGGCCTGTATGAATGCCAATTCTCATATCAACATTAACACCGGTTGCTTCACGAACTAATTTAATATCTTCGATCATTTTCAAACCCATTCGAACACAATTCGATGCATGATTCGGTCGACTTATTGGCAAACCACTCACACAGTAATAACAATCGCCAAGAATCTTTATTCTCATACAATCACATTCTTGTGCTAATTGATCGAATTTACCGAAGAGTTTATTAAGAATTTGAACGAGTTCAGGTGGAGTAAATTTTTCTGACAACGGAGTAAAATTCACAATATCAGCATAGAGAATTCTATTTCAAATAGAACAAATATTATCGAATAGTTTTCAAGTTTTTCTTTTAAACCTACGTGACATTTTCATGTTTCTTAACATATAAATCATGAAATGCTGTTTTTCGTGTGTTAATTTTCTTTGTATTCGATCGTTGATCGTCATAATCTTTCGATTGAACATTGTGATATTTAGCTGTTTCTTTAACTTTTCTTAACATTTCCGATTTCATACTTAAAGCTATATGTGCTGGTATGACACTAAGAATTAATGTTTCTTGTTGTTCTTTTTCTCTTTCAAGTCTTAAACGTGCTTCAATACAACGCATTGTATTATGATAAGTTTTCTTTTGATGTGCATCAGTTAAATATCGATGACAGAGTCCAAAGAAATTACAAATAAGAAAAAATAATGAAAGACAAATAACCTAAAATAGATATAAGCTTGTTTGTTCTCATGATAATATCGCATTTTTCTTTTGTTTCAATAAAACTCTCTCTCTCTCAAGAGACATTTCTTTTCATCAAAAATCAAATATTTACCTCGAGTTTAAATTCCATTCGTTGAATTTTATTATTGGAATCTTGTAGTTCATGCGTATAAATGACAAGTATTAAATGAATGATCGATGTTGTTACTGCCATTAGAATTGTCCACGAACGTGATATAGGTAGTGTTGTATGAATAGTTATTATTGAAAATGTCACTATGCCAATTAAACGTAAAATTGATGTATATTGTCGAAGAATAATTGGTAGAACAGCAAACATAGTTAATAAGAACCAAATTGATAAACATGAAATATAAACATGTGTATGAAAGAATTTCTCTCGATGCAATAAAAGAATAAAGATAATTGACAGAAGACAAACGCTTGTAAACAAAATTATTTCTAAGATTGATTGTGCAAAATAGAACTAGACAAGAAAATAAATTTTTATTTCATTCAATGCAGTTGATTTTACTTTCTCGGAAAAAATTGCAAAGAATAAATAAATTAAACTTTGAATAGCTGTTAAAAATAATGAAAATAAAACTAGACCATGTTTTATACGTATAAGATAGAGGCCAAAATAATGTTTATTGTCCATTGTGGCTAGAAAAACAAAATATCCGAATAGATTTTTATTATAAAAAACTAGACACAAAAAGAAATCTTAACGGGTGCAAAACAGAAATTTTCTTATTCGACTTAAACGTACTACCTTCCGGTTCCTTTTTCTTTCAACGAGCAGAAGCAAATGCTCGTAATCAATTTTCAACAAAAAATAAAAATAAAAGAAAAACTATTTATACAAGTAAAACCGATGATATATTTGAGGTTCTATTTTGTCAAAATATGAGAGAGAGAGAGAGAGAAAAAAGGTCTAAACAGATTGCTGGGAATAGCTGACAGATGTTATCCTTAATTTTTTTTAATCAAGATTAAAGATCAAATACATAGCCAAGCCTAAGCCTCGATTCAACATTGTTATGAAAATCAAGATGATACAATCTACGCACTTGTGTTAACTTCATTCAAGAGAAGACAAGCAAAAGTAAGAATCAAGAATAAGTTTCATTTTGTCTGACTGCATGTATGTGTCATCATTATCATCATCAGCAGCAGTAGCAGCAGCGACAAGAATCGACATACTTATATATATAGATAAATCTTCGATACACGAGCTACTAAATGTGCATTTCCGCAACTAATCGAGCTCGGTTGAAGCTCATCTCCGTTTGTTTCTCGGTCTGTGTTGATTTCGCGTTAGAAAAAAAAATCAAGTGGTTAATCTTGCTTAACATACGCACAATTCTTAAACAACAATAAACGTCAAAAAAAAAAGAAAAAGAAAATGCCTTCAAGCATTTACAGTCCAATGTTATCATTAATAGTAAAGACAAGAAATGCGCATGCAACTCAAGCAAACAAGAGCAACTGTCCGTTCTTTCTTTTTTTCTTTGTCATTCGCATTTTCAAATATATCGGATGTTTATTATTGATAATGATATCGACTGATTATATTACTCGAAGAAAACGTTTGCTGTTGATAGATTAATCAACTTGTTTTTTTTTTCTATATTTTATACTCTTTTTTCAATATTAAAGGAGAAAGAAAAGTTTGTCCCTCTTTGTCTTCTGGTGTTCAGACTTATGTATGGGAATGCCATGACATTTCTTTATTTTAAAAATCTCTTGGGAAATATTCCAACGCGTTTTATCAACTCGTGTATGTGTGTGAAACAAAATAGTTTTACAATACGAACGAACTATTTTACTATTGTATGACGATTTTCTTTTATTTTACATCAATATTGTCAAATAGATTAAAGACTAAACGACATGAATATGAATGCATCAATGAACAAATGCCAAACGAATGAGAGAAAGAGAGTTTTGTTAAAAAACAAAAAAAAAGAAATCTCTCGCGTCTGTCTGCATGTTTGTTAATTCGATTAGTGAATTAAATTACTCGAAATATTTGTGAATATAGAAAACAAACGAATGAATGAATAAATGTGTCAATTATGTGATCAATCGGATTGAGAGAACATACCTGGTTTTATGTCCGATGATGACCAGTCGAATTTCTGTTGAGCCTCAGTATCACGTTCGTGATCAAGGGGATTGTCATGAGTTGTCGACTCTAAAAAAAAAGGAAAGAAGAAAATGAGAAAAAAAAAGAAACGGTTTAATATGCTCAAGAGATTTTCATACACGATCGAAACAAGATTATAAGCACCAAACGGTGGCCATATGTGCTGAGAACAGAACAATCTGGCTCGTGTGTATATACTATATATATATATATATATGTGTACGTATTTATTTATTTTTTTGATATATATATTTGCAGCCTTCTCCCGTTTCCTAATGACACCGATTGTTTTCTGATTATTTTTGTGTTTTTTTTCTGGACTTTCCTTTTCTTGTTTAGTATTGATATAGTACATATTGAGGTGTCTTATTCTATTCTGTGTAGAAAAAAAGGGGACTGTATGTTTGTCTACATGTCAAATGTCGAGTTTTCTGTTTGAAGTGAGATGATAGACGACAGTTGATGACAACTTATTGATTGATTCCTCAAGCATTTTGACAACATTTGTCTTTTGATTATAAGTAACAGAAAACAAATCTATCTATATTATAGATATGTACATATCATATCATTTTTCATTGTTACTAAATTGATAAACAATTGTTTGACAGTTTGTCATTGTTCGAAAAAAAAATCGACAAGAAAAAGAACTTTTCGTTACTTTCTATGAGGATATACTTCATTACATACTCTCGTTTATATAAATGAGCTAAGTATGGTGTACTTTTGTTCGATTACATCATATTAATATCTCCAAATAAATAAACATCGTATTATTATTATGAGAAAGGTCATATTAAGTTGATGTAAATGAAATAAATCGGAATCAAATGACTTACTGCGTTTGTTTAAAGTTGGTATTTGATTCATTAATGAATCGTTGTCTTTGACATGTTGAGAATCAGTTATCGGAAACGTTGTCGATGATGTTGATGGTTGTCGAGGATGCTGAAGTTGTTGCAAAGCTGAAGCTCGATGATCTTGTTCAGAATGACTTTTCCCCATTGCTTTCTGCGTGTGTGGGTGTGCTTTTTCGTCAAATAAATTTCTACGAGATCTGAGGAAAAAAAGAGAAAAAAAAAAGCTTCTTCAATATTAAAACAATTTCAATGCATGTCATCCATAATTGAAATTCATTCTAAATAATATCCGTAATCTTTTTTTTGTTCGAGCGAAAAAAAGAAAGAAAGAACTAGTATAATTCGATATGCTAAAGTATAATTAGGATATTTTGCAGCTGAAAAAGCAAACTAAGAACGATGACAAACTTCGATATGAAGCTCTTTAATCAAAGGATATGAAGACGTATTCATTGATGCTCCTCATTTCTCTCTCTTCCATTGTCTAACATAAAGAAGCGATAAAATTATTTCTTGTTTTTTTTTCTTCTTCTCCTTTTTTCTCCTTCGTTAATAGACGAGATCATCAATAGACGAATCGAAATGACTAGTGAGAATAATGATAAAAAAAAAAGAAGAAAGGAGATGAAAGCACACACAAACACAAAAATGATGTTAGTTACTTTCTTATTCAAGGAAAATGAGAAAATATTCATCCCCACCGGACATAATATTTTAGTTTATATGGCCCATAGATGTCAACTAACTGTTGTGTAGAGAGAAAACAATCTGTATTTTCTATGGTTTTATTCATTTATATTTCGATCATGATTAGAACAATGATAAAAATCTCGTGATAAAAACGCATTGAATATATAGTTTAAATATATATATTTGTTCTCTCTCTCTTTTTATTCTAATTATGTATGTTGAAACATTCAATTCACGAAAAATTTTCCATTATTAAATATTCTTTATCACAATCAGAGTTGTTCAATAAACAAAAACAAAATAGATTTTTAATCTAAACTAAAAATGTATTGTTTTCGTTTAATTCCAATGAATTATCGTTTGCAGTTTCATTTTCATTTTTATCGTCTGATTGAGATTGAAAACCATCTTCTTTAACGAACCATGTCACAATTATTGTTAAACTAACCCAAATCATAGCCAGAATATTTAAATAAGTAAAGCCTAAACGTTCGTATATCGTCGAGCCAAGTCGATCGCCTGCTGCAGCACCGAAATTAACACATGAAACGAATAATGCAAAGAGTGTACCTTCGACATTTTTCGGACATGATTTAGCTGCCAAATGTAAAACAGCAAGATTGGTTATTTCTGAACAGAGACCCGTAAAAATCGCGATTAAAATCGACGAGATCTTATCACGAATAAGAAGATGTGAACCAATAGCAAATACACGCATTAAAATTGTTACTCGAAGAACAGATTTTGCTGAATGATGTGAGAAAAATGTCAGATAAATCAATGCTGACATAATACCAAAACCATTGTACAATGTATTAAGAATTGAAATAAAAAATGCATTGAATTCAAGATAATCACGTTGATAATAGAATAACGAAGTTTTGACTTGTGGTGAAGCTGAATAAATAAAAATAAATATCGTAACTAACCAAAAATGTTTGTAACGAAATATATCAATAAGTGATGACCATGTTTCATGAAGATTAGTTCGAGTTAATTTTCGACGATCTTCACGTATAATTGAAAGTGTAAAAATAAATAAAATTATTGGACAAATTGCAGCTATTAAAAATATAATCTTAAATGAATGTAGATCGGTTTGTGATGCTAATATTCCAGCTGGAATTTGTGCTAAGGTTGCTGCTAATTTTGCAGCTGTCTGCTGAATACCTTGGAGTGTACCAATAATTCCTAATGGACGGCCAATTCGAATCATAAGAGCATCAACTAAATATTGAGTGTATTTTTAGTTTCAATCGATTAGAGATTGATTAACACTAAGTGTTTTGTTTGGTACTCTCTGATTTAAGTGCTCATTTCTATTAAGACAAATTAGCAGAATCTATTTCTTCTGTCGCAATTGTCAATTTGATTTCACAAGAAAAAAAATGAATATCATGACAATAAATCGTGACATCACAACGAGAGAAAGAAAAAGAAGATATTTATAGATTCCAAATGTCCTTGTCGGTTTGCTCATCATCAAAAGGATTAGAATATATTATTTGCTTACTAAGGACATCATTGAATGCGAGTGAAAATGCTGCTAATACACAGAATATCAATAAATATTTGTAATCAATTCGAATAAAATACAAAGATACCCATGCAATTAAATTAATTATTGTCGTTAGAACAAGATATGATAAACGATGATAACCAAAAATTGGCACGAAATCACTCAATAAACCATAGAGTGGTTTGATTGACCAACTAGAAAAGAAAATATGAATTTTTTGTTTTGTTTCGAAGGAAATTTTCGATTATAACACATACGTTATAGTACATGTAAAGAAAAACCCACTCGTTTGTGTTGGTGATAAACCTAATTGATCTTTCAATAGAGTTTGTAAAGGTAGATTCACAAAACCTGATGCAATATCAGTAATTCCTTGAATGAAATATGCAAGTGCAAAGTAACTTGCACTACAGAAAATGGGACGACTACGTAAAGCTCGTAAACCTTGATTTGAACGATCAGGTTTTGAATTTGTTGTTTCGATTGAATCGTCAACGAATGTAGAATCTTTTTCCATCTTGAATAAAAGTTCTGTCTATAATTTAACGTGCAACCGGTGATGATAAGACAACGTGATACAGAGCTTTCCTTTACTTATATGTAATATCCTCAAGATTTGTACTTGTCGAACTCGTTCTAAAAACGTACACCCAAAGATAATAATGATGTCGAATGGTTTTTATGTTATACTAGTAGAGGCGTCAGCTACAAATAACGATATTTCAAGAATAAATATTTTGCAAAAGTCGCAGTATAATCGCTGTTATACTGAGTGATCACGTTGACAGACAAATCCTATTAAAAAGACGCCTTTTGAAATTGTTAAAAGCGTATTAGTGAAGAGAACGGAGTCGAAGCGTATTACGTACTTTGGGCTGTTCCTATATAATTTGTTGTTTTCTGCCTTTCTTTCTTTTGTTATGAGCACATGGTTTTATTGTCTGCCAACGCGATTATATTCGCGTTAGTTTAAGTACAAGTAACGAAATGTTAACCTCGATAACCCTCTACTGAAAGAAAAATATTGCACGTAACGGTCGTTTACATAAGCTCTACGCTTCTTTCCTTCGGTCGAAAATCGAATATTCAACTCATGACCCTCTTCCTCTGTCTCTTAACAACAATATTTTTAGTTTCCACAAGTTTAAAAAAATGAAGGATTGTAATCGCCTAATTTATTAGCAGAATAAACAAAACAACGATCAGTAATTTCTCAATATCCGTCTTCATTCCACTGCTCACCACTATTGCTTTCTAGTTACCGAAACTTCCCAAAACAAAAATTCGAAAGAAAATACTTAGTAGTAAAGCCAGATTTATAATCAAAACTAACGTCAGATTAGAATTCAGCATCGAAAAATATAGTTCTAAGAATTTTTCGAAAAAATTTTCATTGTCTATTGCTCGTAGAAAAAAGTTGATGTTCTTTTGGCCTCTATACGAACGAACGTACGGATGAACACGCACTTTGCTGCTTTCTCAGCGTAATACCCTTCTTTCAATGGAAGGAACTACATGGGAATCAAATGTCAAGGTTGTCAGGTGACATAAATTTTACAATCATGGGAGTCAAACTATTTTAAGATTAAAAAACAATCTAAGTGCTATTACCAATGCTCTATTGAGAAATCGATTGCATATCGAAAAGTGATAATCCTATTGATTAGCTTCATAGATTGTCTAAAGCGAGGAAGGCAGGGATTTTTTTTTTGGGGGAAAAAAAGCTAATGTTGACTTTCCTCTGGATGTATTGAAGGTTTATAATTAGATTGAAATTAAAAGAGAAGAAAATAATATCTATCTCTTTTTTTGTTCTCGTCTAGTCCAATAGAAACTATACAAAAAAAAGAAAAATAATACGCAGAACATGCGCATTTATTTTTCTTTTTCTCACTGAATATTTTCATGGCTGCCGATCAGGAAGGTTTGCTATGATTAATCATGGTACCACCGACCTTGTATCGTCAATAAACGACAACATGTAGACTCTTCTCACTTGTTCTCTTTGTATATAACCAACAGGAAAATATTAAATTAACTGAGTAGATAAATCAAGAACGCTTTTTCTAAGGCGGCTGAGTGCAATTTATCGCAGGAAGACGGCTTATTACTTTTCATTTGCTTAGTTGCCTAGCAAAATTCTTCTTATTATTATTTCTTGTTCGTCTATCAGACGCATAAATCACGTTTTAAATAAGTTTATTCACTACAGAAACAGAGAGATTCCTCGTAAAGTTCATTGTTAAAATGATTGATATGATTAGTAAAAAGCACAAAGTATATCTTTGACTAAATCCCTCCCTGTAATAAAAGCCCCCGGGGCTTCTAATCAGACTCGTGAAAATTTCAGAATTTACACAGCAAAAATTCTTTAGCGGATTTTCAAAAAATGTCGAGATTTTTATGCTTTTGTCACATATTTTCGGAGGCAGTTTCAGGTTTTTAGTATATTCCGACAGAATTCAGTTCATTTTTTA